>ENA-OQIK01000012-OQIK01000012.1-human-gut-metagenome-genome-assembly--contig:-NODE-12-length-214571-cov-10.353460_pt1 | contig 214571 bp, 195 predicted proteins | sample MGYA00242578_ERZ504743 | MGnify/ENA primary metagenome ERZ504743 (study PRJEB26092, sample SAMD00036441) | human gut metagenome | host: Homo sapiens | study: EMG produced TPA metagenomics assembly...
CGGGAAAGCGGCCCGCGCAGCGGGCCTGTTCCATGTTGTTAATGGGAGCGGGTTTATGCCAGTGATGCGACAACAGACGGGAGCAAGTGAGCGCCGGCAATATAGCAACAGACAGAAGTAGGTCTATGCCAGTGATGTGACAACAGACGGGAGCAAGTGAGCGCCGGCAATACAGCGACAGGCAGGAGTAGGTCTATGCCAGTGATGCGACAACAGACGGGAGCAAGTGAGCACCAGCAATACAGCGACAGGCAGGAGCAGGTCAGCACCAGCAATACAACAGGCAGGAGCAGATTAGCGCCAGCAATAGAACAACAGGCAGGAGCAGATTAGCGCCAGCAATACAACAACTACCAGGAACAGGTCTGCTGCGCAGACCGCCTTCCGTCCGGCGGAACAAAAAAATCGGCTCAGCCTGACGCTACCAATACAGCAGCATGCAGGCATTTACCAATACACTACCCCATACCACAGCGCAGAACAGCGACGTGCCCGGAAAGGGGGAGCGCGAGGGGGAAAAGCGGGCTTCGTAACTCCGAGCGCCTTTCCACCTCGCAAACCTGCCCACGCCAAAGTGTCCCTCCGAAAGGGAAAGAGCTCCACTGCCCAAAGTGTCCCCCCCCTGGAAAGAAACTATCCGTCAGAAGACACAGGCTCTCCGCCCAGGAGCGTCCGTCAGACGCCCGACATTGTACAATATCTGGTACAATTTTCTCATTATTTTTATCAATAATACAATTATATGTATATTATAAAGAACATACTTCCAAGCTGTTGACTTTAAATTCGGAATCTGTTATCTTATGGTCGTCATGAGAAATGTTATATATTACTAACTGCGCGGGCAGTGAACGAAATATTGAGACAACAGGAAAGGATGTGTAACAAATTGGCAAAAGTTGATTTTGAACAGTGGAATGGTTTTAAGGGTGATCGTTGGAAAGAGAAGATCGATGTTCGTAATTTCATCAGTATGAACTATACACCATATGATGGAGATGCTTCCTTCCTGGAAGCACCAACAGAGGCAACAGATAAACTCTGGGGCAAGCTTCAGGAGCTTCAGAAAGAAGAGCGTGCTAAAGGCGGCGTTCTTGATATGGAGACAGAGGTAGTAACAGGAATTACAGCATACGGTCCTGGATATATCGATGAGGAACTCAAAGACCTGGAGCAGGTTGTAGGTCTTCAGACAGACAAACCTCTGAAACGTGCTTTCATGCCATACGGCGGAATCAAAATGGCAGAGCAGGCATGTGAGACTTACGGATACCATGTAAGCGACAAGATCAAAGATGTTTTCAACAACTATGAGTTCAAAACACACAACCAGGGTGTATTCGATATCTACACACCGGAGATGAAGAGAGCACGTCACAACAAGATCCTTACAGGACTTCCGGATACTTACGGACGTGGACGTATCGTAGGTGATTACAGACGAGTTGCTCTTTACGGAATTGATCATCTGATCGCAGGTAAAGAGAAAGATTTCGCAGCATGCGACCGTCAGGGTATGAGACGTTATGACTTCCAGCTTCGTGAGGAGATCGCAGATCAGATCCGTGCTCTGAAGAAGATGAAAGAAATGGCTCAGATCTATGGCTTTGATATTTCCCAGCCGGCTAAGAATGCAAAGGAAGCATTCCAGTGGCTGTACTTCGGATATCTTGCAGCAATCAAAACTCAGAACGGAGCTGCAATGAGTGTTGGACGTATCTCCACATTCCTTGATATCTATATTGAGAGAGACCTTGAGAACGGAACTCTTACAGAGAAAGAGGCACAGGAGCTTGTTGATCATATCGTAATGAAATTCCGTATGGTTAAATTCGCTCGTATCCCGTCTTACAACCAGCTCTTCTCCGGTGACCCGGTATGGGCAACTCTGGAAGTAGCAGGTATGGGACAGGATGGACGTTCCATGGTAACAAAGAACGACTATCGTTTCCTTCATACACTTGAGGATATGGGACCGGCTCCGGAGCCGAACCTTACAGTTCTCTACTCCTCAAGACTGCCTGAGAACTTCAAGAAATATGCAGCAGACATCTCTGTTACAACAAGTTCCATCCAGTATGAGAACGATGATGTTATGCGTCCGGTATGGGGCGATGACTACAGCATCTGCTGCTGTGTATCTGCTACAGAGACCGGTAAAGAGATGCAGTTCTTCGGTGCTCGTGCTAACCTTGCAAAATGCCTTCTTTACGCGATCAACGGTGGTGTTGATGAGAAGACAAAACAGCAGGTAGGACCGCAGTATCAGCCGATCACTTCCGAGTACCTTGATTATGACGAAGTAATCGCAAAATATGATCAGATGATGGACTGGCTTGCACATCTGTATGTTGGAACACTGAACATGATCCACTACATGCATGATAAATACTACTATGAGGCAGCTGAGATGGCACTTATCGATACAAAGGTTGACCGTTCCTTCGCAACAGGTATCGCCGGATTCTCACACGTGGTAGATTCCCTTTCCGCTATCAAATATGCAAAAGTAAAAGCAATCCGTGACGAGGACGGAATCACAACAGACTTCCAGGTTGAGGGTGACTTCCCACGTTATGGTAACGATGATGACAGAGCAGACGAGATCGCAACAACTCTGCTTTCCACATTCCTTGAGAAGCTGAAACACATCCATACCTATCGTGATTCCAAGCCAACCACATCCATCCTTACCATCACATCCAACGTTGTTTATGGTAAAGCTACAGGATCTCTTCCGGACGGAAGAAAAGCTGGCGAGCCTCTGGCACCGGGAGCAAACCCGTCTTACGGCGCAGAGCAGAACGGACTTCTTGCTTCCCTGAACTCTGTTGCAAAGCTTGACTATGAGGATGCCCTTGACGGAATCTCCAATACTCAGACGATCAACCCGGATGCACTTGGCCATTCTGAGGAAGAGCGTACAGAGAATCTTGTAAATGTACTTGACGGATACTTTGACCGTGGTGCACATCACCTCAATGTAAACGTATTCGGTAAAGAGAAACTTATCGATGCTATGGAGCATCCGGAAAAAGAGGAGTATGCAAACTTCACGATCCGTGTTTCCGGATACGCTGTTAAGTTCATCGACCTTACAAGAGAGCAGCAGCTTGACGTTATCGCAAGAACCTGCCACGAAAGGATGTAATAAAAAATATGGACGACCAGAAAAAAATCACTGGCTACGTCCACTCACTGGAGAGCTTCGGCTCTGTTGACGGACCAGGAGTCCGGTATGTGATCTTTTTGAGCGGCTGCGCCATGCGCTGTCAGTTCTGCCACAATCCGGACACCTGGCAAATGAAAACAGGGACGGAGTACACAGCAGATGAGCTGCTTGAAAAAGCCTGTCGATACCGCTCTTACTGGGGAAGTAAGGGCGGTATTACTGTGAGTGGAGGCGAGCCACTGTTACAGATCGATTTCCTCACTGAGCTGTTCAGAAAAGCAAAAAAACTTGGAATCCACACAACACTTGATACCAGCGGCAACCCTTACACAGAAGAGGGTCCGTGGTATGAAAAATGGGAAGAGCTGATGAAGTACACAGATCTTGTCATGCTGGATATCAAGCACATTGATGAGGAACAGCATAAGATCCTCACAGGATGTACCAACAAAAATATCCTTGCCATGGCCCGGAAGCTTTCCGATATGGGCGTATCCATGTGGATCCGTCACGTACTGGTTCCGGAACGCAATGACCGGGATGACTATCTCCACCGGCTGGCTGACTTTATTGCAACACTGAAGACAGTTGAGAGAGTGGAGGTTCTTCCATATCACACACTCGGAACCTTTAAATGGGAAAATCTGCATATTGATTATCCGCTGAAGGGAATCAATCCGCCAACGAAAGAACGTATCGAAAATGCGGAAAAAATCCTGGGAGCAGGTACACAGTAATAAAAAAACCATATCTTATGTCGAAAAACAGACATAGATATGGTTTTTTTGATGTTCACACCAGTTCTTTGTTTTTGATCAGCATTTCTTTGATGATATCCTGTGTATAGGAACCTAAGCGGCGCTGAGTATCCCGGTCAAGCTCTGAAGGAATGATAGGCTTGCCATATTCGATCACTACGTGTGTAGGTGTCATCTTCGGGAAATTGGCCTCCCAGATATTGGCAGAGTTGCTGATCGCAATAGGAATGATCGGGCTTTTGGCTCTGGCTGCGATCTTGAAGCTGCCGTCATGGAAAGGCAGCATTTCTGTTTCATCAGCATTCTTATTTCTGGTTCCTTCCGGGAAGATACATATGGAAATGCCGGATTTCACATAGTCTGCGGCCTGAAGGATCGTTTTCAGACCCTGCTTGATATCCTCTCTGTCGAGAAAGAGACAGTAGAGATTGCGCATCCAGTTGGAGAGCAGCGGATAATGCTCCATTTCCTTCTTGGCAACATAGCCGGTGCGGATCGGACAGCGGCTGTAGGTGAGCAGGATGTCGAAATAGCTCCGGTGGTTTGCTACATAGAGAACAGCCTGATCCTTTGGAACGTTTTCTTCGCCGATGACGGTGACTTTGGCGCCTGTGATCCACAGGATGAATTTGAATATGGCCTGTACCATGCGCAGAGAGCTGATATCCTTAGTCATGGGAGAAAATTTCCCGATGATCCATTCTACAAGGAGAACCGGAATGGTCAGCACCAGATAGGCGATCACCACGATACAGACAAGTATGAATCGAATCATGTCTTTTGTCCTTTCTGTTATAGATACTTGCGGAGAGTTCCGCAGTAAGATGGTATTTTTATATTATACGAAGAAAATCCGATAGTTGCAATAAATCTTTCCCTGCTCACATAGAATAAATACTGAATAATGGTTACTGTTTACTGGTGATCTTCCGCAAAGCGTGTTACTGAGAACGGAGTGAACAGTAACGAATCATGCAGGTGGCTTATATTATGAAAAAAGCAGTATTTCTGCGGATCGTGCTGACAGCTGCCGTGCTGGCACTGCTGCTTTCCGGGTGTCGATTTGTCCGGGTGGAGGAAGAAGAACGAAAACCGGTAGATTACACCGTTGTGGAACGCCGGGATATCCCGGAGGAGCTTTCCAGGCTTATGGAAGAAAAAAAGGAAAAGGAATTTCAGCTGAGTTATGAAACCGGAGAGGATCTTTACCTGGCCAAAGGGTACGGGCGGCAGATGAGTGGCGGATACAGCATCCAGGTAGAGGAGCTTGGAGAATCCTCGAATGGGATATTTTTTGTTACAAAACTTCTTGGACCGGAGGATCTTAAGGAGGCAGGAGTTCCGTCCTATCCCTGCATTGTGATAAAAACCCGGAAACAGGAAAAGCCGGTAACGTTCCGGGAAAGCAGCAGTCCGGTGAAAAAAGAGTCGGAGAAAGGGGAATAGACTGTGGAATTAAAAAAAGAAAGCATGCAGATATTAAAGGAAAAAAGCAGGGCAAAAAGTCAGATCACTTTTGATGAGGATTTTAATGTACCGGATGCAAAACCGGATGCAGGAAGACTGATCCAGAATAAGGGCAGGATCATTATGGATGATGTCCGTCTTACTGACGGGAAAGGTATTCTTACGGGAAATCTGCAGGTAGATATCCTTTATGTGGGGGAAGAAAGAGGGATCGTCAGCAGTCTTACTGCAAAACTTCCATTTGAGGAAACCTTGAACCTGAAGGATATCATAAACGGGGATAAAATGTGTCTGAAGTGGGAAATTGAAGATCTTACGATCCGCCTGATCCATTCCAGAAAGCTTAATATCAAAGCTTTGGTAACTTTTTGTGCGACTGTGGATGAAACAGAACAGATCCGCCTGCCGGTGGTGCTGGATGCAGAAGAGGTATCCGTCAGAAAAAAAACAGTCCGTTTTCTGGGACTTACCGTACATAAAAAAGATACACTCCGGATCAAGGATGAGTATACCATTGCCTCCAATCGTCCGGATATCGCCAGCCTGATCTGGTATACTATGGATGTACGGGGGCTGGATCTGAAGCCGGAGGAAAATGTGGTAAAGGCAAGAGGAGAGCTGTCCGTTTTTGTGCTGTACGGAGCTGAAGATACAGAAGCCCCGGTGCAGTGGCTGGAATATTCGCTGCCTTTTTCCGGAGAAGTGGAATGTCCGGACTGCACGGAGGAACTGATCCCGCTGATCGAAGCTTCGGTGATGCATCAGAGTCTGGAGGCCAAACCGGATGTCGATGGGGAAGAACGGATCCTTGTTTCGGATGTTGTGCTGGAGCTGGATATGAAATTTTTCAGGGAAGAGGAATATGATCTCATTACCGATGTGTATACACCGATCCGTGAATGTGTTCCGGAAGGAAAGAATGAGGTACTGGAACGGCTTCTGGTACGTAATTTTTCCAGATGCAGGATCAGTGACAGGATCCAGGTAAAGGAGACTCAGGGAAAAGTCCTCCAGCTGTGTCACAGTCAGGGAAAAGTGAAGATTGATAAGACCAGGATCGTAGAGAACGGTGTGCAGGCAGATGGCGTGGTCATGCTGAAGATCCTGTACATTATTGGAAATGATGATATGCCGTTTTATTCCATGGAGGCAATGATACCGTTTTCCCATATGGTGGAAGCAAGAGGGATCCGACAGGACAGCTGTTATCAGTTAAAAGCAAAGCTGGAGCAGCTTTCCGCAGCCATGGCAGATGGAAATGAGATCGAGATCCGGGCAACTGTAGGACTGGAGCTTCTGGCAGTTGCCAGAGAGCCGGTATTTATCATTGAGAAAGTAGAGGAAAAACCACTGGATATGAAAAAACTCCAGGCTATGCCGGGAATCCTGGTTTATATGGTAAAACCGGGAGATGAATTGTGGGATATCGCAAGGAAATATCACACATCTATCCAGGAGATCCGGACGATCAATGCTCTCAAGGAAAATCAGGAACCCTCTCCGGGAACTCCGCTTCTTGTTGTGAAAAAAGTGGAAGGTCAGATCAAATAAAAAGTGAAATATTTTGCTGTTGAAAAGAATGTAAAAATCATATAAAATACATGTATAAATACTGTATACAAAGTACAAATGGAGGGGCTTATGCGTTTAAAAGCAATGGCAAAGATCAATCTCGGACTTGATGTTCTGGGAAAGAGAGAGGACGGTTATCATGAGGTACGCATGATCATGCAGACCATCCGTATGTATGATATCCTGGATATCAGAAAGACCAGACGGCCGGGGATCGTACTGACGACCAATCTTCCGTTTATTCCTACAGATCAGAGAAATCTTGTATATAAGGCAGCACAGATGCTGATGGAGGAGTTCGATGTTGAAGAGGGACTTTCCATCAAGCTTCGTAAATTTATCCCGGTGGCAGCAGGCATGGCAGGAGGCAGCTCCGATGCAGCGGCCGCATTTGTGGGTGTGAACCGGATGTTCCATTTAGGGCTTACTGAAGAACAGCTGATGGAACGTGCAGTAAAGGTCGGAGCAGATGTTCCGTATTGTATCATGCGGGGAACAGCTCTTGCGGAGGGAATCGGAGAGAAGCTGACCAGACTTCCGGAAGTTCCGAAATGTTATGTTCTGATAGGAAAACCGGGAATCAATGTTTCCACAAAAACAGCCTATGAGAATCTGAATCTGGAAGGGATCGGAAAACATCCGGACATCGATGGACTCATCGGAGCTATCAGAAATAATGATCTGTATGCCATGGCATCCAGAATGGAGAATGTATTTGAACCGGGGATCATCCGACAGTATCCTGTGATCGGCAATATCAAGAACCTTATGGAAGAAAAAGGTGCGCTGAAAGCCGTGATGAGCGGAAGCGGTCCTACTGTGTTTGGAATCTTTGATAACAGGGATAAGATGGCCGCGGCAGCCAGAAGCCTCAGAAAGAGCGGGCTTGCAAAGACTGTATTTGCCACGGATATTTACAATAGAGATGGAGGAGTTACAAATGACAAGTGATTTTTCTGTGGATATGAATGAATATCTGCCGCTTCGGGATGTTGTTTTTAACACCTTGCGGCAGGCAATCCTGAAGGGAGAGCTGAAGCCGGGCGAAAGACTTCTGGAGATCGCCCTTGCAGAGCGTCTTGGCGTGAGCAGAACACCGGTGCGTGAGGCTATGCGCAAGCTGGAGCAGGAAGGTCTTGTAGTGATGATCCCACGCAGAGGTGCACAGGTAGCCAGCATCACAGAAAAGGATCTGAACGATGTTCTGGAGGTGCGTATCGCCCTCGAAAATGTTGCCATAGAAAAAGCGTGCAAGCTGATCACAGAGGATGAGCTGGGAAGGCTCTGGGTGGCAGCCAAGGAATTTGAAAAAACAAAAGCAGAGGGAAATCTGGTCCGTCTGGCGGAAACCGATGTGGCTTTCCACGAGATCATATATCAGGCTTCTGATAATAAGCGTCTGAATCAGGTCCTGAATAATCTCCGTGAGCAGATGTATCGTTATCGTGTAGAGTATCTGAAGGAGGAGCAGACAAGAAATCTTCTGGTTAGTGAGCATGAAGAGCTGGTAAAAGCCATCCGTGAAGGAGATGTGCAAAAGGCGCAGGATATTTCTTTCCATCATCTGGAGAATCAACGAAAAGCGATCATCCGTACTATCCGCGCGGAGAATGAGGCCAAAGAGGCCGAGAAAAAAGAATAAGAACCGGATATGCGGGAATATTAAGAGAGATGTCATTGGGGCATCTCTTTTTTTAACCGAATCAAGTAAGTCCCCTGTTTCAATTGCGAAAAGCAATAAGCAGTGGGGGAACTTGCTGTAAAGGATGGTGACTTTATGGAAACAAGGAAGATATCGATATCTCTTCATGAAAATGAATCGTATATCCGGAAACGGTGTGAAAACTGCGATGATATCCTGATCAGGCCCATGCGCCTTGGTGAGGGACATAAGGCGGACTGTCTGATGGTCTATATTGAGGTTGCGGTTTCAAACATGATGCTGGATGATTCTGCTATCGGAAAAATGATCAATCATTTCTGGGAGATCCCGGAGGAAAAGATCCGGGAATTTATCCGCCGAAACAGTCTTGGAATTGCAGATGTGAAGGAGCTGTCTTCCATGGAGGAGGTATTTGGTGCCATTCTTTCGGGAAATGCAGTTTTCTTTCTGGATGGATACGACAAAGCAATGAAAATTTCCAGTAAAGGATATCCGGGGCTGGCTGTATCAGAGGTGAAAACGGAAAAGGTCCTCAGAGGCTCCAAGGAGGGGTTCTGTGACAGTGTAAAAACCAATACGGCCCTTGTGAGAAAGCGGATCCGGGATACCAGGCTGAAGGTGGAACAGAGCAGCATCGGTGTACGCTCCAATACGGTGGTACAGCTTCTTTATGTGGAGGATCTGGTCCATGAGGAGCTTCTGACTGCTGTGAAAGAGCGCCTGGAATCTTTTGCAGTGGACGGGATCCTGGACAGCGGGATGCTGGAACAGCTGACAGAAGAAGCATGGTATTCTCCCTTTCCTCAGTTTCAGACAACGGAGCGGCCGGACCGGGCTGCCCAGGAGCTGCTGAATGGAAAAGCAGTTCTGCTCTGCGACAATTCGCCGGTGGCACTGGTGGTTCCCGGAGCATTCAACAGTTTTATGGAAAGCAGTGAAGACTGGTACAACCGTTTTGAGATGGCATCTTTCCTGCGGGTGCTCCGGTATCTGGCCATGGCTGTGGCAACGCTGCTCCCCGGACTTTATCTGGCTGTGATCCGGTTTCATACACAGATCCTTCCGGCGAATCTGATCCTTTCCTTTGCACAGGCAAGAGATGGCGTTCCATTTTCCAGTGTAGTGGAGCTGGTGTTCCTGGAACTGTCTTTTGAGTTGATACGGGAGGCTGGTGTGCGGATCCCGGGAGCTCTTGGAAATGCCATTGGGATCGTAGGAGGACTGATCATCGGACAGGCTGCGGTGGAGGCCAATCTTGTCAGCCCGGTGGTAGTGATCATCGTGGCACTGACAGCACTGGGATCACTGGCTATACCTAATGAGGAATTTGCTTCTGCATTCCGGCTTCTGAAGTACGCTTTTCTGTTTCTGGGAGGATTTCTAGGTATATTCGGAATCGTGTTGGGACTGTATCTCACCATGGCGCATCTGGCAGGACTTTTAAGCTTCGGTGTCCCATATCTGGTACCTTTTGTAGAGAAGAACAGTGAGACGGAAACCGGTGGAAGGATTTTGCGACAGCCCTTCCGGAAGCGGAAATTCCGGCCGCTGTATGCCAGAAATGCCCAGAAACGCAGGCTTCGGACAAGGCCATGGAGCCGGAAAGGATAAAGGTTATGAGATTTGCGGAGAATAACAGGATTTCCCACAGACAGCTTTTTCGGCAGATCATACTGGTGTTTCCGGCGCCGTTTCTGCTGTGCCTGTTTAAGAATGGAGCGATGTTGGGCATCAGTGCCATGGCAGGGACAGCTGCTGCGGCCGTAGTGCTCTCTTTTTATGTGATCTGGCTGATACGTCTGACACCTGCATATGGAGAGCTTTCCAAAAGGACAGGAAGTTTTACTGTACGATTTATTGGCCTGTTCTTTTTGGTATATGTGATCGCAAGTTCGGCATTTCTTTCGGGCCTTCTGGGGGAGGTGATCCCGGAAAGTCTGATCAGCGGGATTTCCGGAAAATGGCTGTCTCTTCTTGCAGTTGCAGCCTGTAGTCTGGGAACGCATCGCGGAATGCAGAGAAGAGGGCGGATCGCTGAGGTGTCCGGAAGGATTTTTCTGGCAGGGATTCTTCTTCTGATGCTTTTATGTGCAGGGCAGGGAAAAACAGAGTACTTTATGGAAGTGATGAAAGATCCGGAAACAGGATTTACAGGAGAGCGATGGCTCCGTGATCTGTATACACTTTTGTGTGCTTTTTCAGGAGCAGGACTTCTTCCTTTCGGGCTGGAGTATGCAAAAAAACAAGGAAGTGCCAGAAAACCTGTGATCCTGGCTTTTCTTACAGTTTGCGGGATCATTTTTGGAATGCAGCTCCTTCTTCCGGCAGTCTTTGGAGGTGCACGCCTTAAAAACGAGATCTGTCCGGTACTGCCTCTTTTGGAGGGTGCAGATCTTCCGGGAAACGTACTGGCGAGATTTGATGTGATATGGATGGGGTTTCTGGTATTCGGACTTTTGTTTTCTCTGGGAAGTTTGTTTCATTACGGAAATCAGATCGCGGAAAAAACCGGATTCGGGACCGGTCGGTACTGGATCCCGGCAGCAGGCTGGCTGCTTTCCCTGTATGAGAGAAACGGGATGGGGATCCGGGAGTATTATGGCTGGTATCTGGGGTACATCTTTGTACCGTTTCTGCTTGTGATACAGCTTTTTCTCAGTACGGAAAACCGGGGAAGACGGAAGAAAAAAGTAACTGTGGCAGGACTTGTCCTGGTCATCACTTTGACGGGATCAGGCTGTGCGGCAGTAGAACCGGAAAAAAGAGCTTATCCGCTGGCACTGGGGGCCGGTGTTTCAGAGAATGGCTTTGTGCTGAAATATGCAATGCCGGATATGAGTACAGCTACCGGACAGGAAAAACCGGACGAAGATCCGATTTCTGTGCTGACTCTTTCCGGCCGGGACTTTCAGGAGATCGAGGCAGTTTACAACCGGTCTCAGGAAAAATTTCTGGATCTGGGTCATCTTGAAGTGCTGATCCTGGATGAACAGATCCTGGAAGAGGGATCCCGGGAAGCACTGATCGGATATCTGAAACAGGAAGAGCATATCGGAGAGGATGTCTACGTGTTCCGGACGGATATGCTGGGAGATGTTTTTCACTGGAAGGGAGCTCGGGAAAGCTCCATAGGGGAATACCTTCAGGGAATCCAGGAGAACCGCACATCCGGGCAGCAGAAGAAGGGTGTGACTCTGCGGGAGGTATATCATCAGTTCTGTCAGGATGGAACGCTGCCCTGGCTTCCGGAGATATGGGTGGAAGGTGAGCTTCTGGAAGTGGATTACGGCAGTAATGAATAGATGGGAGCCGGACTGTTAATAATATAGATGATGATCAGTACGATAAATCGTACAGTATATCTCTGGATAAGATCATCAGAAGATTTTTGACAGGAGGGCTTGCTCATGGAGCATATAAAAACGAAGAAGCATGTATTAAAAAAAGCAGGAGGGTTCCTTTTGCTCACGGCAGTGATCCTTGCAGGGAGTACCTGGGAGAGAAGAACTGCCGGTGATCGGCAGCCACAGTTTTATGCCTGGTGGGGAACGATCTACCCGGAATTCTGTTTTGAAAAAGCAGAGGATAACGGGGAAAATAAGCCGGTGAAGATATCCTTCTGGCTTGCGCAAGCCCTGGATTGGTGATACAATATTTCAACGGACCAATCACGTTCGATTAATTATTTCAGGAGATAAGATCAATGAATATAGACAGAAACGCACCGGTGGGTGTGTTTGATTCCGGTATCGGAGGACTGACAGTAGCCCGGGAGATCATGCGCAATCTCCCATCGGAAAAAATCGTATATTTCGGAGACACAGCCAGAGTTCCCTATGGAAGCAAATCCAGAGAAACGGTGATCCGTTATTCCCGCCAGATCATTCATTTTCTGCAGGAACAGAAGGTGAAGGCCATTGTGGTGGCCTGTAATACAGCCAGTGCATTTGCTCTGGATGCGGTGAAGGATGAACTGGATATCCCGATCCTTGGAGTAATCGAGGCCGGTGCCAAAGTTGCTGCCCAGGAAACCAGAAATAAACGGGTGGGCATTATCGGAACGGTGGGCACGGTAGGAAGCGGTATCCATGCCTCTTATCTGAAAGAACTGGATCCGGAGATCACCGTGATCGGAAAAGCGTGCCCGCTGTTTGTTCCGCTGGTAGAAGAGGGCTGGTATCATGATCCGGTCACTGAGGAAGTTGCGAGAAGATATCTGAAGGAGCTGCAGGAGCAGGAGATCGATACACTGATCCTCGGATGTACGCACTATCCTCTTTTAAGATCTACCATCCGCAAGATCATGGGTGAGGAGGTCTGCCTTGTGAATCCTGCATATGAGACGGCGCTGGAGCTTAAAAAGCTGCTCTCCAGACTGGATCTTGCCAGCAATGAGGTAGCACAGGAGGAATTCCCGTATCGCTTTTATGTAAGTGATCTTGCAGAGAAGTTTAAGGATTTTGCCAATTCCATCCTGCCGTATAACGTAGAAAAAACACAGAAGATCGATATCGAAAAATATTAAACAGATCTGTACATAAATGATAGGAGAAAAGAATGCAGAAAGAAGTTTTGATCCATGTAAGAGGGCTTCAGATGATGGATGCACAGGGGGATCAGGAACCTATAGAGATCATTGTTCCGGGACAGTATTATTTCCGCAATGGTTCTCATTATCTCAGATATGAGGAACTGCTGGATGAAACAGCAGAACCCACCATCAATTACATAAAAGTATCCGGAAAGGGTCTGGAGGTCAGCAAGAAGGGACTGGTCAATGTACACATGGTATTTGAACAGGGCAAAAAAAACATGACCTATTATACTACCCCTTACGGAACACTTCAGATGGGAATCTCAGCTACGAATCTGGAGCTGACGGAAAGCGAAGAGAACCTTCAGATCAAAGCAGATTATGCGCTGGATATGAATGAAGAACATGTGGCAGACTGCTATCTGGCGATCCAGGTACAGCCAAGAGACTGCAAGGATTTTGTTTTATAGATCCTGCAGAAAATAAAAGATATATAATTACACTACATAAGAACAGCCGCCATGCATCAGAGGAATTCCTGAAAGCATGGCGGCTGTTTTGGATTCTGATCATTTACGGAATCTTGCGAGGAAGCCTTTTTTCTTCTTCTGTGGTGCTTCGAGAGAACCACGGATTCCTTTTACGCCAACGATGTAAAGACCGCTGACTTCAGCTTTGATCTCTTTTTTGACCGGGATCAGATCAAAAACTTTTTCATCTGCAATAAGGATGTTGATCTTCGGACCGACTTTGGCTTTTACGATCGGAAGCTTGGACCGGCGCATAAGCTTAGGTGTCTGGTCGATGACCATCTGTGGAAGTCCGGAATCTTTCAGCGGCATCCGTTTTTTATCGATGACCAGCATGGAAACTGTCTGTTTGTTAGCCTGGATCTGAGCCTGCTGTTCGTCCTGTTTTTTCTGAGCTTTTTTTCCGAAGAAATAGAGTGCGATCACTGCTGCGATCAGAATAACGAGGATGACCAGAAGAACGATGGTAACTGTACTCATTTGAGAATCCCCCTGTATATATATTTGTTTCGCAATCGGTTACATTACGCAAACAACATTTTAGCATTGTTTCGTCAAAAAGGCAATTAAAAAAGTGAAAAAGACAGGTGGAACGGTGGAAATTTCAGCAGTTACCAGTTATAATGATTACGATGCAGTTCATCTGTGTATGCTGCAGAGAATACAGGACATAACTATCTTTGAGCTAACATATGTAATGGATAAACCAGAGATGGAGGAAATATTATATGAAAGAGAAAAAGCCCGGGGGAACCCGACCGGAAATGGGGACTCCTGAGTACGAAGAATGGCGGAAAGAGGTATTGAAACGCCGCAGAAAGCGCCAGCTGAAGGAACGCAGAAAACGTCTGGCCATCATAACAGCGGCAATGATCGTCGCAGTCGGGGCATCAGTAGGGGTCGGTGCGCTGAAGGGCAGAAGTGAGAAGGCTTCAAAAGAGAAGATGGTTTCTTCTGACAAACAGAAAGAACAGACCGTTTCCGGAGAAAAAGCTTTAGAAGCAGGTACTAAAAATACAGAGACCACTTCCAAAGATACTCTCGCAGAGGCAGAGCTTCTGGCCAGTCAGTATAACTATGACAAAGCTATCGATCTTCTGAAAAAGGCTCCGTCCTATGATTCGGATAAGAAGATGCAGGCAGCTGCAAAAAAATACGAAGACATAAAAGCAACCTGTACGGCATGGCCCCTTGAAAAGGTGACACATGTCTTTTATCATATTCTGATCAAGGATCCATCCAAAGCGTTTGACGGAGACTACAAAGAAGCAGATTATAATCAGGTCATGACAACCATTGATGAGTTTAACAAGATCACGCAGACCATGTATGACAAGGGCTATGTGATGGTAAGCATCAAGGACATGGCAAAGGCAGACGACAACGGGAACATCACAGAGGGAGAGATCCTTCTTCCGCCTGGGAAAACGCCGTTTGTCCTCTCACAGGATGATGTATGCTATTATCATTACATGGACGGTGACGGCTATGCCACGAAGCTGATCGTGGATGATAAAGGAAAGATCCGCAATGAATATGTGGAAGATGACGGAAGCGTATCCGTGGGAGATTACGACATGGTTCCGCTGATCGACCGTTTTGTGGAAAAGCATCCGGATTTCTCATACCGCGGTGCAAAAGGAATCCTGGCACTTACCGGATACAACGGGATCCTGGGATACCGGACCGACGAAAGCTATGAGACCCGTCCGGCAGATCTGGATGAAAATAAAGTACAGTGGCTGGATGCACATCCGGATTTCAGCCTGGAAAAAGAACGGGCAGCCGCAAAAAAGGTTGCCGATGCCATGAAGGCAGAAGGCTGGGAATTTGCGAGCCATACCTGGGGACATCAGAATGTGGGACAGGTCACACTGGAGAAGCTTCAGGCAGATACCGAACGTTTCAAGAAAAATGTAGATCCGCTGATCGGGGGAACGGATGTTATCATTTTTGCTTTTGGAACCGACATTACCAATGACCAGGAGTATTCCGGGGATAAATTCGAATATTTGAAGGGGCAGGGATATAATTATTACTGCAACGTGGATTCCAGCCAGTATTATGTACAGATCCGGGATCGGTACTTCCGTCAGGGAAGACGAAATCTGGATGGATACCGTATGTATTATAACCCGGAACTGTTATCCGATCTTTTTGACGTAAAAGATGTTTTTGATCCGGCAAGACCGACACCGGTACCGCCGATGTAACGGTCATATCCGGAGATACGAGGGGACTTTTAGAAAGGGGCATATATATTATTATGAAGAAAAAAATTGCAGGTGTACTGACAACAGTGCTTGCGGCGTCACTTCTTGTGGGCGGAAACCATCCGGTCACTGTTCAGGTGGACAATATGATCTCCGGGACACAGGATGACGAGGATACACAGTCTGATGAAGCGGAAGCAGAAGCTGCGGAAGCCGAAGAAGAACAGTCCGAAGAAGCCAAAGTAGCAGCGGATCCGGAGGACCAGCCGGCAGCTACCGAGACACCGAAGGAAGAAAAAAAGGCAGAAAAAGAAACACAGAAAAGGGAAGCTGCCGAGAACAGCTCCGACAGTACTTCCTCAGACGAAAAAACACTTCTCAAAAAAGCCAAAAAACTGGCACAGCAGTATGATTACACCGGCGCGATCTCCGTGTTGAAAAACAACTGGAAATTTGCCACCAGTGACAAGATGCAGGAAGCAGCAGCAGCCTACATGAAAAAAAGAGATGCCTGTGTGGAATATCCACTTGAGAATATCACCCATGTATTTTTTCATTCCCTGATCGTGAATACCTCACTGGCCTTTGACGGAGATTCCGATGAGGCCGGATATAATCAGATGATGACCACAGTCAGCGAGTTCAAAAAAATGCTCCAGATCATGTATGATAAGGGTTACGTACTGGTGAGTCCTCATGATATGGCTGTGATCAATGATGACGGAACCATGAGCAAGGGAAAGATCATGCTGCCGGAAGGCAAGATCCCTTTTGTTCTTTCAGAGGATGACGTCAGCTACTATCATTATATGGACGGAGACGGATTTGCCACAAAGCTGGTGATCGACGACAACGGAGATATCAAATGCGAGTATAAGAAGGCAGACGGTACAGTTGTGACCGGAGATTACGATGTGGTGCCGATCCTGGATTCCTTTATCAAAGAACATCCGGATTTTTCCTATCATGGAAGAAAGGGTATCCTGGCAATGACCGGTTATAATGGTGTTCTGGGCTACCGTACAGATGGGGCATATAAGACCAAGAAGAATCTTCAGGATGACCAGAAGGCTTTTCTCAAGGCCAATCCGGATTTTGACTATGATAAAGAAGTAAAAGCAGCCAAAAAAGTGGCGAAGGCCATGAAAAAGGACGGGTGGGAATTTGCAAGCCATACCTGGGGTCACAGAAACGCTACAAGCTCCACAGCAGCGGAGTTGAAGACCGATAATAAAAAATGGGAAAAATATGTGGCACCCATCCTCGGAAAAACCGATATGATCATTTTTGCCTTTGGTGCGGATATCGGCGACTGGGAAGGATACACCTCGGATAATGAGAAGTATGAGTATTACAAAAGCCGTGGCTACCGCTATTTCTGCAATGTAGATTCCAGTCAGTATTTTGTGCAGATCACAAGTGAATATTTCCGTCAGGGAAGACGGAATCTGGATGGATACAGAATGTATTACAATCCGGATATGCTCAGTGACCTGTTTGATGTATCGGAGGTGTGGGATTCTTCCAGACCGACACCGGTACCGGAAATGTAAGACAGCAAACACACTTTACAAATCTGTATAAAAAAAGATTATAATCGAACCGACAGTACTTGATGAAGGGAGTAGGTTATGAAGAAAAAAGCATATCTCATGGTTCTTGCACTGTGTGCGGCACTGGCGATCACTGCATGTGGCACATCAACAGACCAGAAAGATGACAAAAAACCTGCAGCAGAAGCGCAGGATACAACAGATAAAGAAGATTCCGGATCTGCAGATTCCAAAGAGTCAGAAGAAACGGATTCCAATAAAGACAGCGAAGAGGCAGCCTCCGGAGACACAAGGCTTGTTTCCGTGGATGATGTGAGCAAATATGTGACCATCGGAGAATATAAGGGGCTGACTCTTGATAACACAGTAGAAGCCGTAACCGATGATATGGTTGACGGAAGGATCAAGGAAGAGCTTCAGAACAAGGCTGAGGAAGTAACGGAAGGCAGTGTTCAGAACGGAGATGTGGTTACCATTAATTATGTGGGAACCAAGGACGGAGTGGCTTTTGACGGCGGTACTGCAAATAATTATGAGCTGACCATAGGCTCCGGAACGTTTATCGACGGATTTGAGGACGGGATCATCGGAATGAAAAAAGGTGAGACTAAGGATCTCGATCTGACTTTCCCGAAGGAATACTCTTCGGAAGAGCTGGCCGGACAGGAAGTGGTATTTAAGGTCACTCTGCAGAGCTTTAAGCGTGCACCTGAGCTTACCGATACCTGGGTAGCCAAGAATACAGACTGCAAGAGTGTGGATGATTACAAGAAGGAAATCCGTACTACACTGGAGGATGAAGCGAAGACAAGTGCACAGAACACATTGCGTGAAACTGCATGGAACACAGTGCTCTCAGCATCTGAAGTGAAGGAATATCCACAGGAGGATCTGGATACAGCCAAGACAGAGTTTCGCAGTCTGTATGAGAATTATGCAAAACAGGGTGATATGACGCTGGAGGATTTTGTAAAAGCTCAGGGAATCTCCATGGATGATTTTGAGGAGCAGAGCGGTCAGTATGCGGAGTTTAAAGTAAAGCAGAACCTGATCGTACAGGGGATCATGGATGCGGAGAATATGACACTTGAAGACAAAAAATCTCTCAGTATCCAGGATGAACTGATCAAAGCATACAGTGTGAAGGATCTGGCTGCGCTGGTAGATAAATACGGACAGGCAGCCGTGGATGAATCCATCGGACTTCTCAGAGTGGAAGATTTTATCCTGGACAATGCAACGGTTGAGGAGAAGGTTTCTGCCGGTGATACCCAGGGAGTAAACGGAGATGATCCTTCCTCGGACGGAAGCAGTGCGGAAGGTACCGTGGATGAAGAGCTGGAAGCGGCAGAGGCTACAGATATGGTGCCGGAAGACGGCGAGGCGGATCAGGATGCAGCGGGTCAGGAGTGATCTGACAGTATCAGCAGCTAAAAAAGTGTGGTGCCCGGAATGTGTTTCGGGTACCATTTTTTTTACATGTGCATCGCGAAGTGTGTTACTGAGAACGGAGTGAACAGTAACAAATTAAGAGATTCTTTCGGGAATTTCCATTGTATTTAAGCGTTAAATGCGGTATGATTAAAGACAGACATTAAATATCAAAGAAAGATATGAGTATATAAACGGGGATGTAAAAAATGGACAAAAGAGTTTTGCGTGAGAGGATGCGCAGAAAACAGCAGCAGTTAAGACGGCGGCGGATGATGAAGCGGATAACCTGTGTAGTTGCGGCGATTCTTCTGCTGGTTTTTGTTGTTCGAGGGGTAATTCTTCCCATCGTCAACCATGCAGGCGGCGGAAGCAATAAGGATGCGGAGACAGTAAATGTCCAGGCAAATACCGCCGGAGCTTCCACAGGCAGCAGTACGAAGGACGGTACGGCATCGACGGATACGGCTGCTTCGGATACAGACAGCGCGGATTCCGGTACGGATGCAACGGTGATGCCGGTAAAGGGCAGTGCAGCAGGCGAAAGGCTTTCTGTTATGACTCCGGGATGGCATGAGGATTCTACAGGAAAGTGGTATCAGAATCCGGATGGTACATATTATGTAAATGGTTTTGCGGATATTGACGGAACAACATACAGCTTTGATAAAAAGGGATACATGCAGACCGGATGGGTGGAGAAAGGTGTGAAGGACTATTATTTTAATGAGGATGGCTCTTATGATCCTTCCAAGAAGCGCCCGATGATCGCTCTGACCTTTGATGATGGTCCTGGAGAGTATACAGAGACACTTCTTGATACTGTTGAGAAATACAATATCCATGTTACGTTCTTTATGCTGGGACAGAATGTGGAGGGCCGTGAATCTACCATACAGCGAATGGTAAAGCTTGGCTGCGAGATCGGTAACCATACCTGGGATCATCCGGAACAGACACTGCCGAATATGGATCTGGATTCTGTTATGCAGGAGTTCCAGAAGACGGATGATGCACTGGTAAAAGCCTGTGGGCAGGCATCAACGGTATGTCGTGCACCGTATGGCGCGATCACAGATGAGCAGATGAGTGCAGTTGGCAAGCCTTTCTTCATGTGGTCTACGGATTCTCTGGACTGGAAGCTGATGGATGCGGATGCAGATTATAACCAGATCATGAATGATTCCTCACTGGGAGACGGTTCTATCATCCTGATGCATGATATTCATGAACCATCTGTGAAGTGTGCCACAGAGAAGCTGATCCCGGCACTGATCGACCAGGGATATAAGCTTGTAACAGTCAGCGAGCTTGCAGAAGCGAAGGATGTTACGTTACAGAGTGCTTCCTATTCTGACTTCTGGGACAGCTCTCTTCAGGCTGGTCGTGTTGCAGGATATGCAGGAAATTCCAGCGATTCAGAGGATTCCTCTGAGGATGGCTCCGATGGAAGCGATTCTTCTGACGGATCGGATGTCAGTGACGGATCTTCCGATGAAGGGGACTATTCCGATGGTTCTGACGAAAGTGATTATTCGGATGGATCTTCCGATGATGGAAGCTATGATGATGGTTCCTACGACGAATCTTATGACGATGGAAGCGAAGAATATTAAAAAATGACAGGAGAGACCTGAATGACAAAATGTGCGTCATTCAGGTCTCTTTTTTGACTTTATCTGACACTGTCGGATAATAGACACATATTAGCCGGAGAGGGTTTTTCCTTGACTGAAAATATGGGGATTGGTATAATTATAGAATAAAAAATTCCACTTAAAATTGGGGAATGGACGGTGGCAGAACTATAAAGGGAGGTACCTGAAAATGGGAAAGAAATTACAATTTACGGAGCTTGACCAGTATCTGTTTGGTCAGGGCACGAATTATGATATTTACAGGAAGCTGGGAGCACATCCAGATACGCAGAACCGAAAAAAGGGGGTTTATTTTGCAGTGTGGGCACCTAATGCACAGGCGGTTTCTGTTATAGGTGAATTCAACGAATGGGATACGGAGAAGAATCCCATGAAAAAAGTTGGACCCATTGGCGTTTATGAGACATTTGTACCGGGAGCGAAGATCGGACAGCTGTATAAATTTTACATTACAGGTGCACATGGTGAGGAGCTTTACAAGGCAGATCCATATGCCAATGCCGCTGAAATGCGTCCCGGAACAGCTTCTCGTATTACAGATATCACCAACTATAAATGGAAAGATGATACCTGGATGAAAAATCGCGAGAACTTTGATCCGGACACAGGTGCCATGTCTATCTATGAGGTGCATCCGGGTTCCTGGATGAAGCATCCGCAGACAGCAGAGGATGAGGATGGTTTCTATTCCTACAGAGAACTGGCGCCGAAGCTTGCACAGTATGTCAAAAAAATGGGATACACCCATGTGGAGCTTATGGGTATCGCAGAGCATCCTTTTGACGGTTCCTGGGGCTATCAGGTAACCGGCTATTACGCACCGACTTCCCGCTACGGAACACCGCAGGATTTCAAATATCTGGTGGATTATCTTCACCGTCAGAAGATCGGTATCATTCTTGACTGGGTACCGGCACATTTTCCGAAGGATGCACACGGACTGGTTAACTTTGACGGAACTGCTGTATATGAGCATGCAGATCCGAGACAGGGTGAGCATCCGGATTGGGGAACCAAGATCTACAATTACGGACGTCCGGAGGTGAAGAATTTCCTGATCGCAAACGCTCTTTACTGGGTAGAGGAATGCCACGTTGATGGTCTTCGTGTAGATGCGGTTGCATCCATGCTCTACCTGGATTACGGTAAGAAAGACGGTGAGTGGATCGCCAATAAATACGGCGGAAACAAGAATCTGGAGGCTATTGAATTTTTTAAGCATCTGAATACCGTTGTTCTCGGAAGAAATCATGGAACTGTCATGATCGCAGAGGAATCTACCGCATGGCCGATGGTAACAGGTAAGGCAGAAGACGACGGGCTTGGATTCTCTCTGAAGTGGAATATGGGCTGGATGAACGACTTCCTGGAATACATGAAGCTGGATCCATATTTCCGTAAATTTAATCATAATAAGATGACATTTTCTATGACTTATGCATACAGTGAGAAATATGTTCTGGTTCTGTCTCATGATGAGGTAGTACATCTGAAGTGTTCTATGCTGGAGAAGATGCCAGGAGAGCTGGATGATAAATTCAAGAACCTGAAGGCCGGATATACTTTTATGTTCGGGCATCCGGGTAAGAAGCTTCTGTTTATGGGACAGGATTTCGGACAGCTGCGTGAGTGGAGTGAGGCCAGAGAGCTTGACTGGTATCTTCTTGGCGAAGAAAATCATCAGAAGCTGCAGCAGTATGTCAGTGATCTTCTGCATATCTACCGCAAATATCCGGCACTTTACGGTGCAGATAATGATCCATCTGCATTTGAGTGGATCAATGCCAACGATGGCGACAGAAGTATCTTCAGCTTTGTGAGAAAATCTCCTACAAGACGTAATAATATCCTGATAGTATGCAACTTTACACCGGTAGCACGTCCGGATTACCGTGTAGGCGTTCCGAAGAAAAAACAGTACAAGCTGATCATGGATGAGCAGGGGCTTCTTCCGAAGGGCAAGGTATTTAAAGCCGAAAAGAAAAATTGTGACAACCGGGAATTTTCTTTTGCATATCCGTTGGAAGCTTATGGAGTTGGTATATTTACATACTGATATTCTGTATAGCGAAATCTTTGAAAGAAAATATAAAAGATAAAATAAAAATACCGGAGATCTGTGTACCTTTGAAGTGTTGGCTTCAGAGGTGCCGGATCTCCGGTATTTTATGGATCTGGGTATAAACTGGTTACGAAAAGTTATTGCTATTCTTCGCTATCATCGTAGGAACCATCATCGTAGGAACCATCATCGTAGGAACCATCATCGTAGGAACCATCATCGTAGGAACCATCATCGTAGGAACCGTCGTCGTAGGAACCATCGTCGTAGGAACCGTCATCGTAGGAACCGTCGTCAGAGTAACTGTCGTCGTAGGAACCGTCATCCGAGGAGTCGTCTGTGCTGCCTGAGTTATTATCAGCAGAGTTAAAGTCTTCGGAAGTGATGTCAATGCCTTTATCTGCGTAATATTTTTCTGCTGTGATGGAGTCGGTATCTTCTACGACATTTCCGGATGCATCGATCATGTTCAGGTCTGTGTCAATGGTCACATCCAGGAGGTTGGTTCCTGTGGATGGAGTGACATTCATGGACATGATCTCGTTGAACTTCTTTTTCAGGTTGCCAAGAGTGAATACACCGGAGCCAATGTATGACTGTACACCGTTCTGAGATGCAAGTTCTTCTGTGTAATCGGAAAGCATATATGGTCCGAATTCACCGGCATCGCTGTTGTAATGCATGACCAGAGGTTCCACTGTAGGGGTCAGGATCTCAATTGAGGTCTTGCCGTCCTGTACGGTTTTCTGAATGGTGAATTTTGCCATTCCGCCGAGAAGTTCTTCCAGCTTCTGCTGGGTGGATACGAAATTTCCCAGAGAGTAGAAGACTACAGTTTCATTGCCTTTGTCATCAGTAAGGCGGCCATATGGCTGGAGTACATGTGGATGTCCGCCGATGATGACATTTACGCCCTGCTCCATAAGGTAGGCTGCCCACTGTTTTTCGTATTCGTTTGGCATGGTTTCGTCTTCGGTACCCCAGTGTGCTACAAAGATGATGCAGTCGGCCTGCTGTTTTGCTTTCTGGATCATGGCTGTGATCTTGTCTTTGCGGATCATGTCGATCATGTAGTCTTTTCCTTCAATGCCGCCTACGTTTGTGCCGTAGGTGTAATCCAGAAATGCGATCTTGATACCGTTTACTTCACGGATCTTGACGGTGTCGGCATCTTCCTGGGAGTCATGGATCCCCAGAAGTGTGACATCCGGATATTTGGTTTTCCAGAAGTTCAGTGTGTCTGTGAGGAAGCCTTCGCCGAAGTCATCGATGTGGTTGTTGGCGGATTCTACTACGTTGAATCCTGCTTTTATAATGGCGTCTCCTACTTCTGTGGGTGTTGCAAAGGATGGGTAGGAGCTTACGCTGTCATGGTCGGTTGTGAAGACGGTTTCCTGATCGATCATTTTGATGTCTGCGTCCTTGATGGCGTTCTGGATGTGGGTGTAGATCTTGTCGTAGTTCCAGTTGCCGTCAGAGGATGCGCCTGCGTCGATGAGACTCTGGTGATAGAGGTTGTCGCCTACTGCGATGACTGATGCAGTGGTAGTTTCGGCAGTGGTGTCGGCTGCTTCCTGATCGGCCTTGGCTTTGACTGCCGCGGCTTTTTTCTGGGCGTCTATGGCTGGTTTGCGGATGAGGCGGTAGTCCAGCTGATTGAAGAAGAGGACCAGGATCGCAAGGACGATGACGGATGCCATAAGACTTACGCGGGCATTGCTGCGTTCGCGGAAGTTCAGGGGGATGTTGTCCTTGGGGTTGCGCCGGGGTTCTCTGAGGGGATCCGGGGTGGAGCTTTTTTTGAAGACTCCTTTGAGGGAGTCGGGGATTTTGATGTTGGGTGGAAATTTCATTTATGTTTTACCTTGTCTTTCTTTGGATTTTGAATGCGATTGATTGGTGATTGTTCGCTTTGTTATTTTTGATTTTTGTTGTGTGGTTGTATTATAGCAGATTTTTATTTTGGTGGGAAGAGGGTGGTGGGGGTGAACGTACGCCCGAGCCGGGGATGCTGTCTGGTCTGCGGCTTCGTCGGGGGCTGGCTTCTAGGCTGCCGGGAATCTGCTAAAACCGTTTTCCAAAAGTCCGAACTCGCGTCTTGCAGCCGCTCAGACAGCGGACTTTTGAAAAACAACGCAGATTTCCGCCAGCCAAGAATCAGCTCCCCTCCTGCAGAGGCAGACCAGACAGCATCCCCGGCTCGGGCTGTGAGGTTCAAGGCGGTAGGGCTAGGGTGGCTGGGCGGGAGTTGGATGAGCCGTCAGCGCTGCGCTGGACGGCGTGGAGGAAAGGCTGAGTTTCTTTGTGGTTTGATGGGAAGGGGGTGGGCCGAGGCGCTTCGCTGTCGGCTGGGAGTGTGTCGAATTGTGGTGGAATTTTTGGATGGGTTTTGCGTGATTTTTTTTCTGGTGTATGGTATGGTTGGTATATCTTATAAGATCTTTTGTCTGTATGGACATTCTTGGAGCTTCGGGTTCTGAAGCGTTTTCCATTTTTTGTTACTGTGAAGGTTCTGAAAATCCGTTTTATGGGGTTTTTATGTTTTCTTTGTGTGGTATAATTTATATATCAGTAGGAGTGTTAATGAATAACAATACTATATTTGACGATGTTTTCCGGACAATGGTGGAGAAGATGACTTACCTGCTCGTTCCGCTTATCAACGAGGTGTTTCATACCTCATATCCGAAGGATGTGAAGATCGTGCATCTTCGGAATGAGCATCAGCTGGAGGACGGGGAACTGATCACGGATGCCCAGCTTTTGATCGGGGATAAGGTGTATCATATTGAGTGTCAGAGTACGGATGATACTACGATGGCGATCCGAATGTTTGAGTATGATTTTGCGATTGCTTTGGAGAGTAGGACGGAAGTTTTATGTGGAGTTTCCGAGATCATGTGTAATTTATTTAAGATCTACGAAGAATACGCCGGATGTTGAGGAAGTGGAGCTGCTGCTTCCGGATGGGCAGGTGTGTGTATATCGTGTTCCGACGGTGAAGGTGGAGCGTTATACAAAGGATAGCATTTTTGAGAAGAATTTACTGATGTTACTTCCGTTTTATGTAATGAGATACGAGGAGTCGGCGCATATAATAGGTGAGGATTCTGAGAAACTACGAAGATTATTGAATAACTGTGCGTCGCATTCTCGTTACTTCAGTAGTGATGAGTTAGACGCACTATTTTTGAAAATGAACAGAACAAATGTTTGTAAACTCTTCTTGCGTATGGTATAATAAAAACATGGAGAAAAATATATTTAATATCAATAATAATGGACTTTCATATGGTAGAGGATATGTGTATTCACTGCAGTACCATCTGGTATGGTGTACAAAATATCGGAAAAAAGTTTTAAAAGATGGTATTGATGCAGAATGCAAAGAAATGCTCTGTGACCTTGCAGAAGAATATAAATTTCAGATCCTGGCAATGGAGGTTATGCCGGATCATATCCATCTTCTTGTAGACTGCAGACCACAGTTTTATATCTCGGATATGATCAAGATCATGAAGGGGAACATTGCCAGGCAGATGTTTCTTGCGCATCCGGAACTGAAGAAGGAACTTTGGGGAGGGCATCTGTGGAATCCATCTTATTGTGCAGTAACTGTGAGTGACAGGAGCAGGGAACAGGTATGTTCTTATATCGAAGGGCAAAAAGAAAAACAGTAATCTGAAAGAACTCGTTTTTTATATTTGTAAGAAAGAGGAAAAAAGATGAGGACAGTATCCAGTTATGGCGTAGAACTGCGAAAACAGAATATCCCGATCCGCCAGACACTGGATATTTATCGTTCTGCGGTCAGCTGCCTGATTGAGATCTATGCCCAGGCATGGGATGAACTGGCAGTGATCACGGAACCTAAAAAACGTTTCAATACTGCAGAACATCTGGTGCATACCACAAAAAAGAATCAGGCAAGGTTTGATTTTGACCTGCGATTTCCAAAGATGCCTTCTTATCTCAGAAGGGCAGCTATCCAGCATGCCTTGGGAAGCGTATCCTCATATAAGACGAGGCTGGAACTGTGGAAAAAAATGGATAAGAAAGGCGGCACGCCGAAGCTGGTGTGTGGTAATCATGCTATGCCGGTATTTTACCGTGATGTGACGTACCGTGAAGATACGGAGGAAAAAGATGGAGCGTACCTGAAACTTTATGACGGCCATGACTGGAAATGGTTCCGGGTCAGTCTCAGCCATACAGATATGGAATATCTGAGGAAATACTGGGCGGGAAAAAGAACAGCAGCTCCCGTGCTGGAAAAAAGGCATCGTAAATACTTCCTGCGTTTTTCTTATACAGAAGAGGTGCCGATTACAAAGGCACCTGTAAAAGAACAGATCATCTGCAGTGTGGATTTAGGGATCAATACGGATGCAGTCTGCACTATTATGTGGTCAGATGGAACTGTCCTGGGAAGAAAATTTATTGATTTTCCCAGTGAAAAAGACCGGATGTACCGTGTGCTGGGACGGATACGCAGGTTCCAGCGGGAACATGGTCCTGTACAGGTGAAAAGCAGATGGGCTTATGCGAAGCGTCTTAACACAGAACTTGGAAGAAAGATCGCAGGAGCAGTTGCAGGATATGCGGAAGAAAACCACGCGGATGTGATCGTGTTTGAGTATCTGGAAACAAAAGGAAAGATATCCGGAAGAAAGAAACAGAAGCTGCATTTGTGGAGAAAAAGGGATATCCAGAAAAGATGTGAACATCAGGCGCATCGTAGAGGGATGCGGATATCCAGAATCTGTGCGTGGAATACCAGCAGGCTTGCCTATGATGGGTCAGGAACAGTTGTCCGTGATCCGGGCAATCACAGTTTATGTACATTCCAGAATGGAAAAAGATATAACTGTGATCTTTCGGCGTCTTATAATATTGGAGCAAGATATTTTATACGTGAACTCTTAAAACCCTTTCCGGCAACGGAAAGGTCTTTGCTGGAGGCAAAAGTCCCTTCAGTAAAGCGTAGGATCTCATGTGTATATGCGGACTTAAGAGAATTATTTTCAGAAATAGAACTTTTAAGAGCAGCATAAACACAGGCAGATATACAGCGGACTACCTGTGGTGTGGGAACCTGCCATATCTGGCATGGAAAAAGCGCATGACTGCGCATATCCTAAGTTACAGGCGTATCCGTCGATATTTAGCCTTGTCGCTTAAAGCGACTGAGGAGCATGTGACTTTAGTCGTGTGAGATCCACTAGATTAATTGTAAGGATATCAGATTACATTTTCCGAAAAGAAGAAAAAATCAAGTAGAAAGGAGTAGATGAAATTATAGGTGGAAAGGTTTTACAGTTGGAATCGGAACGCTTGTTTGAGCTGGGAGAAGCACGTGGGAAAATTATTGGAAAAGCAGAAGGAAAAGCAGAGGGAAAAGCAGAGGGCGAGGCTATTGGAGAAACGAGGATGAGGATGTTGATCAATCGTTTGATCGCGGATGGTCGAATGGATGAGATTGGGAAAATCATAGACAGTGCGGAGGCTTGCAGGGAGTTGTATAAAGAGTATGGTTTGTGAGAAATAAAGAGGATATTTTGTTACTGGTGACAAATGTCAGATTTTTACAGAAGAGAGGATATAAACATGGGTGTTTACAGGCGTAAGGCACAGTATCATGAGACGGATCAGATGGGGATCATCCATCATTCCAATTATGTGAAATGGATGGAAGAGGCCCGGATCGATTTCATGAAGGAGTTGGGCTTTGGTTATGGTGAGGTGGAGAAGCGGGGGATTGTTTCTCCGGTTGCAGAGGTTTCAGTTTCTTATAAGAAGCCGGTGCTTTTTGATGATGTAGTTGGGATTTCGGTTTCGGTGAAGAAGTACAGTGGTGTGGTTCTGGAGCTGGCTTATGAGTTTTTTAATGTGACCAGAAGTGAGGTTTGTACAGAGGCTTCCTCGAAGCATTGTTTTACCAGGAATGGGGAGCTGGTTTCTCTGAAAAAAGAGATTCCGGAACTGGATGTGCTGTTCAGAAGCTGTGTGAAGGGGGATTGAGTCTGATGGAAGTTGTGGAGATGCTTGATAATCTGAAGGAAAAGGCCCGCAGGGACCCGGCGCTTCGGGAGATGTTGCTTGCTACCCGCAGGGAGAAAGCGCCGCTGGCTGCTTTCTGTAAGAAGTGCCGGGAGCTTGGGGTTCCGGTTTATGAGATGGATCTGATCGCAGCTGGTGAGGAATTTTATGCAGCGATGAAGAGGAGTACCAATGGCGGCGGAGAGAATTCTCCGATGCTTGAGGGTGAGGATGATTTTTATGAACTGTTTTTTGCTGGGTTGGAGTGAAAAAACAGTTTCAAAATTCCGCATCAATATACTTCTCCAGCACCGGGAACTGTACACCACCGATCTTCAGTACCTGGCTGTGGAAAGCTTTCAGATCAAAGTCCTGACCAAGGCGGTTTTGTTCGGAAGTGCATAAGTCCAGAAGACTTAAGTAGCCCCAGTAGTATTTCAGATAATTTCCCGGGGTTTCCAGGATATACTGGTAGATCTCGGAGACAACGGCGCTGTCTTCGATACCAAAGGCTTTCAGAAAGCTGGCGGCTTCGGCCTGAGTCCAGCCGTTGTAATGGATCTCAATGTCCAGAAGGGAGTACATGCATAAATTGATGCTTCGGTTCAGCCAGGAGATCCTGGCAAGCTCTGTGGCAGAAGGATCCTGAATATAATCGGCGGCGTACTGGTAGGCATAGGGTTCGATGTAGGTGGCCCATCCTTCTGCAAAGCCGGAGGTACAGAGGAGATTTCGGATGTTGGAGGATTTTTGGCGTTGGAAGGTGACAGTCTGGTAAAGATGCCCCGGGAATCCTTCATGTGCCAGTGTGGTAAAAAGCTCCAGACCCTGGTAGCCGGCAGCCGGATTTATGTAGATCACATTGGGGGTTCCGGTATCCATAGGTGGGGTGAGATAAAAGGCGGGGCTTAGATATTCTTTCATGGAATCGTGGACTGTGCGGAGCTCAAAGGTGATATCTGTGAGAGGTGGGAAGTCTGTTTGGATCTTCTGCTGCAAGGCATTCAGCATCTGGGCAGGCTTTATTTCTCTGAAAGTGATTCCCCGGCTGAGAGTAGTCAGAAGCTCCGGGTTTTGTCGAAGTATGGTTCCTGCGATGCCGATCTCGTCGGAAAGCTGTCCGGAGAGTCGTTTTTCCATTTGCTTTACAGGAACGTAAGAGCCGGTCTGACTCTGAAGAAGATAGAGATAGTAGGCTTTTCCTCCCTTGAAATAAGTCAGGCCACGAGTGTTTTTTCCTGTGCCACGCAAAGCTTCCAGACCGGTCATAAGTTCCTGATAGGCTGGGATGACTTCTGTTTTCATAAGATTTTGGTGGGTCAGGGCCAGAGCGTTCTGCTCTGAGGAAGGAAGTTTTCCATATTCGGATAGCTTTTTCTGGAAAATTTCCAGCATATAATTGTTGTCGGGATTCTGGATAAAAGCACTGCATTGTGCAAGGACCCGGTCCAGGGTAGTATCGCTCATAAAGAAGCCAGCTTCGGATTTCTTTTTTTCAAATTCCAGGATGCTCCGGAAGTATGGGCGGATGGTGGTGAGAAGAGTGAGATAGTCGGTGATATCACGATCTTCATAAAAGGCATATTCCGCCAGAAGAACCGGAAGCTGAGCCTGAATACCAAGACTTGGGCCAAGAGGCTCCTGAAGCAGATAATTGTCGCCCAGTGATTTTTCCGTGTGGTAATAGAGGAGCATGGAGTCCAGCGTCAGCTGATTTTCCGTGGAAAGGCGGCTGTAGCGGAAGGATTTCAGCTTTTTTTCGTACTGGCTGCAGATCTGGTATGTATTTTTCATATCTGTGGGGACAGTGCCAAGAGAAGCTTTTTTTCGCCGGATACCCTGTTTTTCCGGATGTGCCAGGGTATAATGGAGGGTAAGGGTGCTGCCGGAAACTTCATTTTGAAAAACTTTTCCGGAAAAGGCTTCGAATTTTCCGTTTTCTGTGATCCCGTGAGTGGAAAAATAACCGGCAGTAAGGCCGGTGAGAAGTGCCAGGATAAGAAGCAGAGTGATGAAAATAGAAAATTTATTTTTCCTGATTTTAAGAGACATAAGACAGTCTTTCATTACTGTTTACAGACATATACCATGTGGAGAGTGCTGATGGTCTCGAAGCAAACAGTAACGTCCTTTCAGAGTGGCGCTTTGTTCTATCATATTGGAAAATTACGGAATCTATGATATTATGTGAGCGGAAATATACAAAAATGGAGAAATAACATGAGTGATATTTATGATCTTGCAATTTTAGGCGGAGGTCCGGCAGGGATCACGGCAGCGATCTATGCGTCCAGGGCCAGGTTAAATACCATATGGATCGATAAAAACTTTGCACCGGGCGGCCAGGTCACAGCTACCTATGCGGTGGATAATTATCCGGGAATGCCGGGGATATCGGGCATGGATCTCGGAGAAGCCTTTGGGGCACATGCCCGGAAGCTGGGCTTGGAACCGCAGCGAGAGAAGATTCTTTCCCTGGAAAATATTTCCGGAGAGATCAAGACGATTCGTACAAAAAAGCATGAATATCAGGCGAAAGCCCTGATCCTTGCATTTGGGGCAGAGCACCGGAAGCTGGATATCCCGGGAGAGGATGATCTGAGCGGCCTTGGTGTTTCCTACTGCGCTACATGTGACGGAGCTTTTTATAAGGATCGGACCGCAGTGGTAGTGGGGGGAGGAAACGTGGCAGCAGAGGATGCAGTTTTTCTTTCCGGTCTCTGTGAAAGGGTATATCTTGTTCATCGCCGTGATGCGCTTCGAGCAGATCAGGCACTTCAGGAGAAAGTCTTTGCCTGTGAGAATATAGAAATGGTGTGGGACAGTGTTCCCCTTGAGATCCTGGGACAGGATGAAGTGACCGGTCTTAAGATCCGTAATATAAAAACAAATGAAGAGAGGGAATTGACCGCAGAAGGTGTTTTCATTGCTGTGGGGATCGTTCCTAATACGACACTTGTAAAGGACCAGCTCAAGTTGGATGAAAATGGATATATTTGTGCAGGAGAAGAGGGTGTTACCAGCGCACCTGGGGTTTTTGTAGCGGGGGATATTCGTACCAAGGCACTTCGCCAGATAGTAACTGCTGTTTCAGACGGAGCCAATGCAGTGGCTTCCGCACAGAAATATCTCTGGAGGAAAGATAATGGCAACGATTAAGGAAATCGCGCAAAGAGCAGGCGTGAGTACAACAACTGTTTCCAACGTCATACATGGAAAAACAAAAAAAGTATCTCCTGCCAATATTCAGAAGATCGAGAATCTTATCCGGGAGATGGGGTATGTCCAGAAAATGGGACTGAGAGTTCTGAATAAAGAAAAATCCCAGCTGACCGCAGTTGTGATCAATTATCATAAAGACTTCAAGGATTCTATCATCGGAGATCCTTTTTATGGAAAGATCATCGGTTTTATCGAGAAATACGTGCAGGAACTGGGATATTATCTGATGCTGTATTCTGCAAAGGATACAGATAAGATATTCCATATGGTCATGGGCTGGGATGTAGATGGTGTTATTGCCATTTCCTTCAGCAAAAGCAACTGCGAAAAAATCTATCAGCTGATCAACAAACCGATCGTTTCTATTGATGCATATGGTGAGCTTGATGCAGGCCAGGAAAACCATGTCCTGAATATTGGACTGGACGACGAAAGTGGCGGCTATCTTATGACAAAATATCTTCTGGAATGCGGCTATGAGCATATCCAGGTTTGCGCAGGCCGTGATAATGGTGTGGATCATCTTCGTTACATGGGCGCTCAGCGGGCGGCGAAGGATTTTGCAAAGAAAAAGCAGAAGGTGCAGTTTACCGCTCTTGGAATGAATTACGCCAAACGAAAAGAAAGCTATGCGTGGCTGCTCCAGCGGAAAAAACCAAAGGCCGCACTGTTTTTCCTGTCGGACCTCTATGCATTGGAGGCTATCAGCTTTTTCAGCAGTCGTGGAGTAAAGATTCCGGAGGAGATCGGAATTGCAGGATACGATAACATCAGCTATGCGGAATTTTCCGTGCCTCGTCTGACTACTATCAGTCAGAATGTGGAGCAGAAGGCGTCTCTTGCAGTGGAAATTCTGATGGAACGGATCAATGGAGTGGAAAAAGAGCGTGAAAATGAGATCATGCTTCCGGTCACGCTGATCCCCAGGAGATCTGTACAGCCGCAGCATGAGGAAAAGTAAGTCTGCAGAGAATGTACCTGATCTGATCAGGGGGGTAGATACGAGAAGTCACTGCAGAACTGTGAAAAATAGAAAATCGGGACTTTCAATATAGTAAGAGTACAGAGAAAGAGTACAGAAAATCTGAGATATAAAGATATCAAAAGCCGAAATATACGGGAACTGTCAGTGTCTGACAGTCAGAGTATTTTCGGCTTTTTGTAAATTTACCTGAAATCGTAAAAGAGTTATCCTGTGTAGGTTCGTGCTGAAGATGTGGATAATAAGCATTTGCTGTTCTATGTGAAACCTGCACAAAACTATGATTTTGAACTTGTTACAATGATAGGTTATGTACATAACCTATTTACACAGCCTAACTTTGATGATATAGTGTGAGCGCAAAGGTTAGGTACATAACCAAAGGGAAAGAGTACAGAAGGAGTGAATACCAGATGAAACAGATTCTGATCGCCACACATGGAAAAATGGCCTCCGGCATTCGTTATACAGCAGAGCTGATCGTTGGAAAAATGGATGAGATCACAACCATCGACGCTTATGTGACACCGGAAGACAATGTGGAGAAAAAGTTTGAAGAATATTTCGCACAGCATGAAAACGACAGGATTTTCGTTTTCACAGATCTGATGGGAGGAAGCGTAAATCAGAAGCTTCTGGGATACAGCCAGAAAGAAAATGTTACGCTGATCACAGGAACCAACCTTCCGGTCCTGATGCAGGTCATGATGGCGGATGACGATGTGACAGAGGAGGAGATCCAGGAGTTTATCGATGATGCCAGAGAAGAGCTTCAGATGGTAGACCTTGGCGGTGGAAAGAAATCCACATCTGAAAAAAATGCTGAAGAAGATAATGCACAGGGTATCGAAAATACTGCGCAGATTTCAGAAGGTGCTGCATCGTATGCAAAAAAATCCGCACCGAAAAAAGCTCTGGCTCCCCAGTCCTATGACAATTCCACAGCAAAGATCACCGCACTTCGTGTAGATGACCGTCTGATCCACGGACAGGTTGCCATGACCTGGACCAAACAGCTGGCTGTACAGGGAATCGTGGTAGCTAACGACGAGGCAGCTAACGATAACACCCAGAAGATGGCATTGAAAATGGCCGTACCGGGCGGAATCAAATCGCTGATCAAACCGGTGGATGAAGCCATTCGTATCTTAAACAATCCGAAGGCATCCAGGATGCGTATTCTGGTTCTGACAAGAACGGTAAAGGATGCTCTGAAGATAAGACAAAGTGTTGGTGAGATCGGATTCCTCAATGTAGGAAATACGGGACGTTTTGATGGAATCGATGTTTCCGAGAAGCTTGTCCTGACCCCGACTATCATGCTGACAAAAGCAGAACAGCAGGCACTGAAAGAGCTGGTGGCTCTTGATCCGAAGGCCTGTATGCAGCAGGTACCCAATGATGAGCAGAAGCTTGTGAAGGATGTACTGGACAAGCTTGACTGACATCCACTGAATAAATAAAACGTAGCACAAAAAGGGAGGAAAGAAAAAAATGTTAAACGCATTTCTTGTAGCACTTGCCGTATTTATTTGTGTCGGCGGTGCAGAGCTGATCGGATTTACCATGCTGAACCGTCCGATCGTCATCGGACCGCTGGTAGGTCTGTTTCTTGGAGATCTTCATACAGGAGTGATCATCGGAGCTTCACTGGAAGCCGTATTTATGGGAGTTGTAAACATCGGAGGTGCTTCCGCGGCAGAACCCGGAATCGCCACAGCCGTAGGAACTGCTTTTGCCATCATGCTGGGCAAAGGTTCTGAGGTAGCCCTGACACTTGCACTTCCAATCGGTATCCTTGGTCTTCAGATTAAGACCGTTCTCTATATTTTTATTGTAGGTATGTTTGCAAAAACCTTCGACCGTCTGGCGGCAGAAGGAAAAGAAAAACAGATCGTTGCTCTTCACTATGTGCTCTGGGCTGTAAACTGGTTTTTATATTCCCTGTTCGCATTTTTCGGGATCCTGTTCGGATCTGATGCAGTCAGTGCACTTCTGGATGCCATCCCGGATGTTGTTATGAATGGTCTGACAGTTTGCGGCGGACTTCTTCCGGCAGTAGGTATGGCAATGTTGATGAAGATGCTCTGGGATAACAAGATCTGTATGTTTTATTTCCTGGGCTTTGTCCTTGCAGCATACTTAAAGCTTCCGCTGATCGCTCTTGCCGTGATCGGTGTGATCATTGCCATTTCCATTGGTATGAATGATTACAAGCTGAACCAGCTTGCGGCGCAGAGAGTGGCAGCTTCACCGGTCGGTGGTTCTGACGAATATCTTGATGAAGAAGAGGAGGAATTTTTCTCATGAGTAATTTAACGAAATCCATTCCTGCAGATGAAAGAAAAATGCTGAGAAAAGCGTTCTGGCGTTCCTTCACTCTGTATGCGGCAGTAAGCCCGGCAAAACAGGGAGCTTCCGGTTTCTGCTATTCCCTGATGCCTTTTATCAATAAATTTTACAAAAACGATGAGAAAGGCAAAAAAGCTGCCCTCACAAGAAGTATGTCTTACTTCAATACAACCATCACCTTATCTACATTCATCATGGGTCTTGTGGCATCCATGGAGAAGAAAAACAGCGAGCAGAAGGATTTTGATGCAAGCTCCATCAATGCGGTGAAATCTTCCCTGATGGGACCTCTGGCCGGTATCGGTGATTCCATTTTCTGGGGCGTTCTCCGTGTAATCGCAGCCGGAATCGCAGTAGGACTTGGTGCATCCGGAAACGTTCTGGCACCGATCGTGTTCCTGCTTCTTTTCAACATTCCGTCTATTCTTGTGAAATATTACGGAACATTCCTGGGCTACAAGCTTGGTTCTGAATATATTCAGAAGGTTTATGCAAGCGGTCTTATGAACATCCTGACAAAGGCTGCCAGCATTGTAGGTCTGATCATGGTCGGCGGTATGACTGCCAGCATGGTAACCTTTAACTCCACTTATGAACTCACCATGAAGGGTGAATCTGTTCTGAATCTACAGAACATGTTGGACCAGATTTTTATCGGCATTGTTCCCCTTGGACTGACTCTTCTGTGTTACTATCTGCTGAAAAAGAAAAATGTCAGCATCACAGTTCTGATCATCGGTGTTATCATCCTGAGCATCCTTCTCTCTCTTCTTGGAATTGCATAAGCCTTAAGGATAAGGAATAAAGATCAGAATTATGAAAAGGCGGGCCGTATAGGGTCCGCCTATAAAAAAGCCTAAAAAAAGTTATATCGAAATAACTGACCGCAAAAAGGGCAGTTGAAGAACACCTGACCGGATATAAATAAGCAGCAAATACGGATTATAAATATCTGCTCAATGCAAAATAAAGGAGACATAAGAAATGAAAGATTGGTGGAAGAATTCCGTTGTATATCAGATTTATCCAAGAAGCTTTAAGGACTCCAACGGAGACGGCTTCGGCGATCTCAAGGGTATTATTGAAAAGCTCCCCTACCTTCAGAACCTTGGGATCGATGTGATCTGGCTCAGCCCTGTTTTTGACTCCCCACAGGACGACAACGGTTACGATATCAGTGATTACCGGAAGATCTACGCGGGCTTCGGAAGTAACGAGGACATGGATGAGCTGATCGGAAAAGCTCATGAGCATGGTATCAAGATCATTCTGGATCTTGTTGTCAACCATACTTCCGATGAGCATGCATGGTTTGTGGAAAGCCGGAAATCAAAAGACAGCAAATACAGTGATTATTATATCTGGAAGGATCCGAAAGCAGACGGCAGTGAGCCAAACAACTGGGGCTCCAGCTTCTGTGGAAGTGCCTGGGAATATGATGAAGAGCGCGGCCAGTATTACCTTCATTTTTACAGCAGAAAACAGCCGGATCTCAATTGGGAAAATGAAACCGTCCGTAAGGAAATCTATGATCTGATGAAATTCTGGATGGACAAAGGTGCTGACGGATGGCGCATGGATGTGATCGCATCTATCTCCAAGGATCAGTCCTTCCCGGATTACCCGAAAACGGATGGTCGCAAGTATTATACAGGAAAATATCACAGCAACGGACCAAGACTTCATGAGTTTATCCATGAGATGAACCGGGAGGTGCTTTCAAAATATGACTGTATGACGGTAGGTGAGGCGCCGGGCTCCACACCGGAGGTTGCAAGACTGTTTACAGATCCGGAGCGTGAGGAACTGAATATGATCTTCACATTTGAGCATATGAACATCGACCGTATTCCGGGCTCTGTAAACCGAAAGTGGGAATTGAAGCCTTTTGATCTCCGTGATCTGAAACGTGTTATGAGTGAGTGGCAGAACAAGCTTTATAACAAGGGCTGGAATGCTCTGTATTTTGAAAATCATGACCAGCCACGTGTGATCTCCAGATGGGGAAATGACACTACTTACCGCGAGGAATGTGCAAAGGCTTATGCTACCGTTCTCCATGGTATGCAGGGAACTCCTTATGTATATCAGGGAGAGGAGATCGGTATGACAAACGTGCAGTTCCCGCTGGAGGAGTACGAGGATATCGAGGTTCGTAATGCATATCAGGATCTTGTCGTTAAGAACAAAACCATTTCTGAGGATGATTTCCGCAAGGCAGTATGGAACAAGAGTCGTGACAATGCCAGGGTTCCGATGCAGTGGGATGACAGCGAAAATGCAGGATTTACAACCGGTAAGCCATGGTTCCGCCTTTCTGATCGTTACCAGGAGATCAATGTAAAAAAAGCTCTGGAAAAAAATGATTCCGTGTTTTATTATTATAAGGATTTGATCTGTCTTCGTCATGAGGAAGAGCTTCTCACAGAAGGTGACTATCAGCTCCTTCTTCCGGAAGACGAGAAGATCTTTGCATATTTAAGAACTTCTGACAAAGAGCAGTGGATCGTGGTGGCAAACCTTTCCGAGGATACGGTAAGTACAGAAGGTCTTGTGAAATATGTGTCCGATAAAGAGGACATTAAGATCACAAACTATAAGGACAGAACAGGAATCAAAGCGGACTTAAGACCGTACGAGGCGTTTATGATGAGGATCCGGTAATTCCTGAGCTGTTGTATATGTAGTAGTAAAGTGGAAGAAAAGTCTCCGCTTTACAGAGAGCAGGTATGAGTATTTGTGCGTATCTGTACTGCCAAAGGATATCCGGGTGCAGTGCAGATACGCTTTTTGCCTGTGAGGAAAAGACAAACAGGAGGAAATTATGGAAAAATATATCATTGCAGTGGATATGGACGGAACTCTTCTGAACAGTGAGAATAAGATTTCTGAAAGGAACAGAAATGTTCTGCAGCGTCTGATCGATGACGGACATTATGTGGTGCCGGCAACCGGAAGGACCAGAGAGCTGATCCCTCGGGAGTTTTCTGTGCTCCGGGGTGTGAAATGGGGAATCGTGGAAAACGGCTGTGTTGTCTGGGATTACGATAAAAATGAGATGATCTGGCGAAAAACCATGCCCAAAGGAATGGTAAGCAAAATCCTGAAGGATGTGGAAAACAGCGATGCAAAAGGCTGGATCGCAGAGGCTTATGCAAACGGAATTGCCTATTCTGATGCGGATGCCAGAGATTATGTGGCATCTGTAGTGGATAAAGATCTGCTGGAAAAAACTTTTGTAGATTATTTCCTCAGCAGACATGAATATGTTAAGGATTTTTATCATCAGGAAGATATTCTGGATCAGGCAGAGAAGATCAATATTTATTTTGATGATATGGAGACCAGCAGGGCGCTTCGTGAGAAATGGAAGGATCTGGATGATGTGGCAGTGACTACTTCCATCAGCGGCAATGCGGAGTTTAATGCAGCAGGCGTGGACAAGGGGGTGGGTCTTGCCATGCTTCGCACAAAGCTTGGTATTGACCGGATGCATATGATCGCTTTCGGAGATAATGAGAATGATCTGGAAATGCTGGAGGGTGCAGGTATCGGTGTTGCTATGGGCAATTCCAAACAGTATGTAAAGGATGCAGCGAATGAGGTGACCGGAGATAACGATCATGATGGTGTGGCGGAATTTCTGGAGAGGTTTTTCGGGCTGTAAGCTGTGGTTGATCGTGATCGTTGATATAAGGGACAGGGAAATGTATTTTTCTCTGTCTTTTTTTATTTGCATTTTTGGTGATATAAGGTATGATAAACGAAGAGGATACGGGGATTGCTGGTTTTGACTGGTAGTTACCGGTGAAAATTATTTGAGGAGATCAGGAGGATATTTTTTAATGAAAAATCTGATACCAAAGCGTGTGATGGAGTATATCATTATCACATTTGCTGTTGTTCTGATGGATGTGGGGATTTATGTATTTAAGTTTCCGAATAATTTTTCCTTTGGTGGTGTTTCGGGTATGGCGGTTGTGTTTTCGCATTTTATTCCGATGACGTCTGCGCAGATCAACCTGGTGATCAATCTGATTTTGCTGGTGATCGGGTTTATTGTTCTTGGCCGGGATTTTGGAGTGAAGACGGCTTATGTTACGGTTGTTTCTTCTTTGCTTCTGAATGTGTTTGAGAAGGCTTTTCCTATGGACAGGGCACTGACGGGGAATATTATGCTGGAGCTTTGTTTTGCGATCATTTTGCCGGCGTTGGCTGCGGCGCTGCTGTTTTTTGAGAATGCTTCGGGTGGTGGCACGGATATTGTGGCGATGATCATTAAGAAGTATTCTACGATGAATATTTCGGGTGCGTTGTTTGTGGTGGATTGTGTGATCGTTGTTGTTTCGTTTATGGTGTTTGATCTTACTACGGGGCTTTGTTCTGTGCTGGGGCTTATGGCTAAGACGTTGATGATCGATAAGTCTATTGAGAGGATGAAGCTGAATAAGTATTTTACGATCATTTCCAGTAAGCCGGATGAGATCTGTGAGTTTATTATGAATGGGTTGGAGCGGAGTGCTACGGTTTATCATGGGGAGGGGGTTTATTCGCATAAGGATAAGAAGATTATTTTGACGGTTGTTGATGTTAGGCAGGCGGTGTTGCTGCAGAGGTTTATTGATGAGGTGGATCCGCAGGCGTTTTTGATGGTTACTAAGAGTAGTGAGGTTGTTGGGAAGGGGTTTATGAGTTATATTTGATGCAATCGTATGGGATTATTGTATGCTGATCGTAGGTGATTGTGTATGATTGTAAGCTGATGGAATTAGGAGAGCGTTCTTTGTGGTCTGGATGGGCTGCGGGGCGCTCTTTTTTTGTGGTGGAGGGTGGAGGGCGGATGGCGGATGACGGACGCCGGGGAGACGGGTGCCGGTTGGCTCCGGGCTTCGTCGGGGGCTGGCTTCTAGGCTGCCGGAATTCTGCTAAAACCGTTTTTAAAAAGTCCGAACTCGCGGCCTGCTGCCGCTCAGACAGCGGACTTTTGAAAAACAACGCAGATTTCCGCCAGCCAAGAATCAGCTCCCCTCCTGCAGAGTCGTAGCCAACCGGCACCCGTCTCCCCGGCTGTTCGATTCCGGGCGGGAGGTAGTGGTGGCTGTGTGGGGCTTCTGGCGGAAGTGTGGGGTTGATGAGGGATGGAGGATTGAGTGGATTCCCGGGAGTTGGATGAGCCATCAGCGCTGCGCTGGATGGTTGGGAGGAAAGGCTGAGTTTCCTGTGGCCTGAAGGTGAGGGATGTGCCATCGTCGCTGCGCTGGATGGCTGGGAGGAAAGGCTGAGTTTCCTGTGGTCTGAAGGTGAGGGATGTGCCATCGTCGCTGCGCTGGATGGCTGGGAGGAAAGGCTGAGTTTCCTGTGGCCTGAAGGTGATGGCTGGGGCATCATCGCTGCGCTGGATGGCTGATTGGTGTGTGAAGGTTTTGTGAAAGGGTTTGACAGGTGGGGATTTTTATGGTAGGATACACACTTGCGTAACAAAATTAATAAAATTGTAACAAATTAGTGAGCGAGGATCGTGGCGAAGTGGATTGTGAATCTCTGTCTGAATGGATGGATTGTGCTGCTGCGTGGTTTTCTGAGAGGAGTTTTATTGTTTATGTTTTATAAGAAATTTGCTGCTGTTGTTCTGAGTGCTGTTCTTGTGGGTGTGGTTCCTTCTGTTGTTTTTGCGGATGTGGATGGTGTCAGTGCTGTGTCTGATGGAGATGTGGAGGTGCTTTCCATTGAGGATGGTTTTTCGGATGGAGCGGATTCTATTTCTGCTTTTGCCAGTGCTCTGGCGGATAAGACGGTTTCTGAGGTTCAGGGGTATCAGGAGGCGAAGGCTGAGGCTGAGGTGATCGCACAGGAGAGGCTTGAGGCTGAAGCGGCTGCTGAGGCTGCGCGTAAGGCGAAAGAGGAGCGGAAGGCTGCTGAGGAGGCGCGTCTGGAGATGCGGCAGGGGATTGTGGATTTTGCGCTGCAGTTTGTGGGGAATCCTTATGTTTATGGTGGTACGAGTCTGACTAACGGGGCGGATTGTTCGGGGTTTGTGATGTCTGTGTTTGCGGAGTTTGGGTATGAGCTTCCTCGTGTTGCTGCAGCTCAGTGTTCGGCTTCTGAGAAGAAGAGTGTTGCGGATATTGAGGCTGGTGATCTGGTTTTTTATGGTGAGGGTGGTATTGATCATGTGGCTCTTTATATTGGTGATGGCAAGATCGTTCACGCCAGTACAGCGGCTACAGGGATCAAGGTTTCCGACTATGATTACCGTGCTCCGGCTGCGGTTGGTTCGTTTGTGGCTTAGGATATGGATATAAATGATTTATTGATATGAAATATAAACTGTCTGCGGAGATTTTTTGGCCGGGTAGGCTGAAAAATAGCTGCAGGCAGTTTTTTTGCAGAAAAATAGTGTATAATTTAACCGAATCAAGTAAGTCTCCTGCGGGTTGCGAAAAGCGATAAGCAGTGGATGCGGACTTGGAAAAAATTTAGAAAGGTTGTGGGGGTATGAATACGAAGGAAATCAGTGGCAGGCGGCAGATGGAGTTTCTGGCGGGGTTTGATTTTGTCAGAGAAGCGGGTACTGCGGGGGAAGTGAAGGCGGCGAAGATGATCCGGGATACTTTGGACAGCTTCGGAGTGAAGAATCGGATGGAGGAGTTTGAATTTTGGGGTTTTCGGATCAACAGAGCGGTGCTTAAGGTTGTAGAGCCTTATCAGAAGGAGTATGTGGTGACCGGGTATGGAAGATGTGGAAATACTTGGGCAGAAGGTCTGAAAGCGGATTTTTTGTATGTGGAGAATGGAGATGCTGTCAGTCTTTCACGGGCGAAGGGTAAGATCGTTATGGTGAATGGCCGGGTGAGTGGTGATGTGTATCAGAGACTGGTGAGCGCCGGAGCTGTTGGTTTTATCAGTGTGGAGGGTTCTCCGCTGGATGAAGGAGTGGACAGGGTTCCCTGTCAGCGCAGCCTGCCGATGATCTTTCCGGGGGATGCAGCAGAAGAGACAGAAGGATTGTCGGAGTCTGCAGAGGATATTCACAAGATGCAGGAAAAATATAGTGGCAGGATTCCGGGGGCGAATCTTCATTATAAGGATGCAGTGGAGCTGGTGACGGAGGGTGCGTCTGAGGTGTGCCTGGTTGTGGAACAGGATGTGACGGCGTGCAGATCCCGTAATGTAGTGGCGAGGATCGAAGGTACGGATAAGAAAGATGAGATCTTGACGATTACGGCGCATTATGATTCGGTGCCGGAGGGACCGGGGGCCTATGATAATATGGCTGGGGCAGCGATCATCATGGAGCTTTGCAGATATTTTCAGCAGTATAGACCGCGCAGGACTATGGAATTTGTGTGGTTTGGTGCTGAGGAGAAGGGTTTGCTGGGCAGCCGGGATTATATCAGAGTTCATGAGAGTGAGCTTGGAGCGCATCGTTTTAATATGAATGTAGATCTGGCCGGGCAGCTGATCGGAGGAAATGTTCTGGGAGTGACGGGAGAGGCTTCTGTTTGTGATAAGCTTCTTGAGATCGCTGACGGAGCAGGGATCGGAGCGTCTGTGAAGAATCAGATCTGGGGAAGTGATTCCAATTCTTTTGCATGGAAGGGAATTCCGGCCATGACTCTGAACCGGGATGGTTTTGGCATGCATACCCGTTATGATACGATTGATCTGCTGTCTGCCTGGTCGCTGGAGAGAAGTGCGATCCTTCTGGGATGTATTGCAGATGAACTGGGGAATGCGGAGGTTTTCCCATTTGAGAGAAAGATGCCGGAGAAATTTATCGGAGAGCTGGATGAATATATGTGCAGATAGTAAAAATCTGATTTTATCTGCTCATAACTGGATATTTGTTATGGAACTGTGGGGACTTGTCTGTTTCGGGAAGAGTACAGACAAGTCCTCATAAGTTATTCAATATTTTCAATGTTTATTGATCTTTATAATTCCGCAAGGGAACATGTGGCTTTGAGTCAGGGGGATATTTGCAGCTTTGTAAGGGATTCCCGGAACAGGGGGCAAGCGGAGGTTCGCAATTGAACCAGTGGAATTACTTGATTTGATCAAAATACGATAAAACAATAAAAAATAATACAAAATAATTGACAGTAAGATATCGAACTGTTATACTGAAATCACAGGCTTTCCAGGGATCAATGCGCCGGATATTGTTTTGCGGAGTATTGATTTCTGGAACTTTTATCACAGAAAAATCAGGAATGAGGAGATAGGACCATGTTTACAGAAGAACGACAGAATGCAATAGAGAAATGTCTCCGCGAAAAAGGAAAAGTCAGGGTCAAAGAATTAAGCGAGATGTTTCAGGTTACGGAGGACTGTATCCGCAAGGATCTCAAGATCCTTGAAAATGCAGGCAGATTAAAGAGGACTTACGGCGGAGCGATCCTGTCACAGGAGTATCCTCTGGAGAGAAACGTAGTAGACAGGCGCATGTACAATCTTGATAAGAAGAAAGTGATCGCTGCGAAAGCCTTCAAGCTGATTAAAAATAACGAAACGATCTTTCTGGATGTTTCCACTACAAATATAGAGCTGGCAAGGCTTATCGCTTCGTCGGGTATGCATGTTGTGGTTGTCAGCAATATGATCGATATCCTGCAGATCCTCGCTGCGAATCCGTCCATCACGGCCATAGGCACAGGGGGAACTATGTACCGTTCGGTGAACGGATTTATGGGAGCTGCGGCCATTGAGGTGATCAAGCAGTACAGCTTTGACCGGGCATTTTTGGGAAGCTGTGGCGTGGATATGACAGATTTTGCAGTTACTACATCCGGAGTGGAGGATGGATTGACCAAGAAGGCGGCAGTGCAGAGCAGCAGACATAAATATGTGGTTATGGAGAGAGAGAAGTTTTATTTTAACGAATCTTATAAATATACACATTTTGATGATATCAGCGGGATCATTACCGATGAATTTCCGGATGATACCATTGTGAACATACTGAGGAATAACGGAGTGAAATTACTCTGAGCAGACAGTAACAAAGGGGGATTTTTACATGAAAGACTATATTCTGGAAATCTGTGTGGATTCTGTGGAATCCGCCATAGCAGCAGCCGAGGGTGGTGCGGACAGATTGGAGCTTTGCAGTAATCTGATCATCGGGGGAACAACTCCCGGCCCATGGCTTTTTGAGGAAATAAGGAAGCGTTCAGATATCCGGATCCATGCGCTGATCCGTCCGCGGTTTGGAGATTTCTGTTATACAGATGCGGAATTTTCTATGATAAGGAATGCAGTAAAGGATTTCCGCAAAATGGGAGCGGAGGGTGTCGTGGTAGGTATCCTGAAACCGGATGGCACCTTGAATATGGAACAGATGAAAGAGCTGATGGATGCGGCGGGAGATATGTCTGTTACGCTGCACAGGGCTTTTGATGTGTGCGCAGATCCGATCGAGGCTATGGAACAGGCAATCTCTCTGGGAATCGATACGATCCTTACCTCCGGACAGAAGAATACCTGCCTTCAGGGTGCGGAGCTTTTGAAGGAACTGGAAACCAGGAGTCAGGGACGTATCACCATCCAGGCGGGGAGTGGCGTCGGTGCGGAAGTGATCCGCCAGCTTTATCCTCTTACCGGGATCAAGGCTTATCATATGAGTGGCAAGGTTGTAACGGACAGTGCGATGCAGTTTCGCAAGGAAGGTGTCAATATGGGACTTCCGACATTCAGTGAATATGAGATATGGCGTACAGATATTGAAAATGTTCGTGCTGCAAAGAAAGTTCTGGAGGAATTATAATGGCTGAGGGGAAGATTTTTCTGAAAGAAAACCGTGATCGGATCGAAAAAAAATATCGGGAGCAGATGATGGGGTTACCGCAGGTTTTTGCGGAGATTGATAAAAAGCTTGCGGAATGCACAGACGAAGTGGCTCTGGCGTGCAAATATTTATATGCGTTCATGCCGTACAGTGATATCGGAAATTACGCGTTTGAAGTATTCCTGGATTATGCGGAGAATGGCGTATATTTATGGAAGGAAAACTCCGGGGTGGCAGAGCTGCCGGAGGAAATCTTTTTGAATTATGTGCTGTTTCATAGAGTAAATGAGGAGGAGATCGCACCCTGCCGTACATTTTTCCGCAGGGAGATCGGAGAGAGAACTGGGGGAATGAGCTTCCGGGAAGCTGCCCTGGAGGTGAACTACTGGTGTGCACAGGAGGCTACCTATCATTGTACAGATGATCGTACCCTGTCTGCACTTGCCGTATACCGCAGAGGAAACGGAAGATGCGGAGAGGAATCTGTATTTACCGTTAATGCACTGAGAAGTGTTGGTGTACCTGCCCGTCAGGTATATGCACCAAAGTGGTCTCATTGTGATGACAATCATGCCTGGGTGGAAATCTGGTGTGATGGAAGCTGGTATTTTCTGGGAGCCTGTGAGCCGGAGGAGATCCTGAATAAGGGATGGTTTACCAACGCTTCCTCAAGGGCCATGATGGTCCATTCAAGAGTTTTTGATACCATGATCCCGGAGGGAGAAGTGATCGGCAAAGATGGTATGGTGACTATGCTCAACGAGCTGAAACGATATGCACTGACAAAAGAGATCACTGTGTCCGTAAAGGATTCACATGGAAAACCGGCAGAAGGTGCAGAAGTTTCTTTTGAGGTGCTGAATTATTCGGAATATGCCCCGATCGCAGAACTGAAAACCGACAGTCTGGGAAAAGTCAGCCTGACAACAGGGCTTGGAAGTATCCATATTTCTGCAAGGATGTATGCAGAGGGAGAATGGCTGCATGCAGAAAACAGCCTAGATACAAAAACAGAGGATTGTTGTGAGATCTGTCTGATGCCCGTAGGAAAGGAAAAGGGTATTTTTTATGAGGAGTGGACGGAGATCGATATGATCGCACCTCATGATGCACCTGTAAATAAAGATATGCCAACACCGGAGCAGAAGGAAAGAGGCAGCAGACGTCTGGCAGAGGCAAACGCTTACAGGGAACAGAAGGTAAGAAACCTGAGCAATCCGGAGTGTCGGAAATTCCTGGAAAAAGAAACTGGAGATTCTTCAATGAGAAAAAAACTCCTTGAAGTCCTCACAGAGAAAGACAGAACAGACTGTATCAGCCAGGTTCTGGAGGAGCACCTGAAATTTGCATTACCGTATGAAAAAAACATGGATGCAGATATTTTTGTACCATATGTACTGAACCCGAGAGTTGACGATGAAGTTTTGCAGAAATACAGAAAAGCGATTCTTGAGCAGCTGTCGGAAGAAGAAAAAAATATGCTGCAAAAGGAACCGGCGAAGATCTGGAAGTGGATTGAGGATAAGATCGTTTCCAGCCCGGAGAAAGAACGCAGCAGTGTGATCACCACGCCGTCCGGATGTCTGAAAACGGGAACAGGAAGTCTTCTGTCAAAGAAGATCCTTTTTGTGGCAATGGCGAGAACGCTGGGAATTCCGGCACGCCTGAACCCTCATGACCGTTCCATGGAGTATATGAAAAACGGAAAATTCATCTCAGTATCTGCGGAAACGGAGAAAAAGGCATCGATCCTTCTGAAGGCAAGTGCGGATACACAGTGGAAATATTTCCAGAACTGGAGCATCGCAAAACTGGAAGCCGGAAAATATATCACACGGAAGCTGGAAGCCGAAAATTTCAGAGATCAGGTGATGAAGCTGCCGCTGGAAGCGGGAAATTACAGGATTCTTACCTCAAACAGACTGCCAAATGGAAATATATTTGCAGCGGAGTATTATTTTGAGGTTCAGATCGGAGAAATGAAGAGGGTGGAGCTGGCATTTCGGAATGCAAACCTGGAAGACATGCTGGAGAATATCTCCATACCGGAATTTACTCTCAGAAAAGAAGATGGAAGCACCGTGAAGGCGTCAGAACTGACGGCAGATGGGAAGCATATCCTGGCGTTTCTGGAAGAGGAGAAAGAACCGACGGAGCATATCTTAAATGAGATGATGGAGCAGGAAGAAGCTTTTTCCCGATATGCGAAGAGGATCATTTTTGTAGTAAAAAGCAAAAAAGCGCTGGAGACCCCTACCCTTTCAAGAGCACTGGGCAAGCTTGGAAATATTCAGATCTTATATGATGATTTTTCAGAGCTCATCAATACACTGGGAAGAAGAATGTACGTAGATCCGGATAAGCTTCCGCTGATCATTGTGACAAACGGAAGCCTGAATGGGATCTATGCAACCAGCGGATACAATGTGGGAACCGGAGATATGCTGCTGAGACTGCTGTGACAGATATAACGGATATATACAGAAGGAACACAGACCGTATCATCGACTGTGTCGGTGACGGTCTGTGCCCTTTGTAAAAGCTGTGAAATTATTGCAGTGGTTCAGATGCTCAGAATATGCGGGTAGATCGGAATGAAAATGCCTGTTGTGCTTCTCGAAATTGCCGTAATAAAAGTTGCTTTGCATTACTTAGCGTCAGAAAAGAGATCACGCACGGAATCCCGGTAGATACATTCTGGCTTCAGGCGTATCGTCCTTGGAAAATCACTGTAGTCTCCGTTCATTCTGCGAAGCAGCAGATCACAGGCCTGCTCTGCCAGACCGGTCAGCGGCTGACGGACAGCGGTCAGCTGAGGAGAAAGCAGCATGGACAGTTCAAAATCATCAAAGGAGACAACAGACAGGTCTTCCGGGATCCGGATGCCAAGGCTGTAGATCGCTTCATAAATACCGAGGCATAGTGTATAGTTCGCAGAAAATACGGCAGTCGGACGTTCCGGAAGATTCCATAATTTCTGCATTGCCTGATATCCAAAGTCGTTTGTGTAATTTTCAGCGATGATATAATCGGGGTTAACCGGAATATCGTAGTCTTCCAGTGCCCGGAGATAGCCTTTTTTTCGTTCACATGCAGTATAGGATGCAGGGGAACCGGTGACAAGGGCGATCTTCTGATGCCCCATTTTTATCAGATGCTCCACGATCTCGTAGGCTCCGGAGGTACAGCTGGTCTGTACACAGTCTGTACGGTGGAAATGGCTGTGTTCTTCCAGCTCCACAACAGGGATCTTGGTATGTTCCACGGCAGAACAGATGTCCTTGCTCAGACAGAAAGAAGAAATGATAAGACCGTCGATCCCTGAGTGGAGCATATGGGGGATAAATTTATTGACATGATCCTTATATTTGTCGCCGCTCATAAATGTGAGAGAATAACCGTGAGCACGCATGGTGTTTTCTATTTTGCTCAGAAGAAAAGCATTATGCGGATTATTGGGAGGAGCGGATATCAGACCGATACGGTATGTCTTGGAGGAACGAAGTCCCCGGGCCGTGTTTCGTGGAACGTAATTCAGTTTCCGGATCGCTTCGTCGATCTGCTTTTTGTTTTGCGGCCGTACAGTTCCGCCGTTGATATATTTTGAAATGGTGGCCAGTGCCAGACCGGTTTCTTTGGCAATGTCCTTGATGGTTGCACTCATAAATCAATCCTTTCCGGATGCTGTACTGTTGTGCCCGGACAGGTCTTTTACAGAGCGCCGCGGGTGGAATACAACATCCAGCATGTCTATTTTTGGAAAATCCGTATAGTCTCCATGGATTCTTTTTAAAAGTAATTCCACAGCATGTTTCCCCATGCTTGTCAGATCCTGTGAGACACAGGTCATAGTCGCACTCATGGTCTTGAAAAGCGGATCATCATCAAAGCACACAAAGGAAATATCCTGAGGAACGGAAATCCGTGCCTGGCTGGCAGCGCTTAAACCACCCATTGCGGAGAGATAGCAGTCAAAAAAAACAGCAGTAGGGGGATCGGAAGAATCAATAAGCTTCTGGAAATGCAGGTTGCTCTGGGTGATGGTTTCTGCAGTGGAACCAAAAGAAACAGGGGGAAAAGAATCCTGCTGTTTCAGAAGGTCAATGCCATTTTTCTGGTATACATCCACAAAGCCCTGAATCCGCTGCTCGATGGTGTAGGCGTCCAGATACTGTTCCATGATCCAGACCTTTGTGTGGCCTTTTTCCAAAAGGTGCTCTGCCAGCAGTGCACCGCCTTTGTAATTATCAGAAATAACACAGTCTACAGGAAAATGTCTCATGGAAGCAGGAATCTGATCGAGCATTACAACCGGTATGCCGGCATTTTGCAAAAGCTGGTACAGATCATCATGCCAGCAGGATGGGAGCATGATAACTCCGTCAAAGTGCTGGGAGATAATATCCTGTATCGTATCGATCTCCTTCTGATGTTCAAAAAAGAAAGAACAGACAATAACTGTATAGCCATGATCCGTGAAATGCTTGATAATGGAATTGACAAGCTCGCCCCAGAAATAATTACCAAGATCTGAGATCAGGATACCGATGGTATGTGTGTTTTTGGCACGAAGAAGCTGGGCATTCCGGTTTGGGGTATATCCAAGCTCCTGAATTGCCTTTTCTATAAGGATACGATTTTCTTCCCGTATTTTTTTGTGGTTTATATATTTGGAGATCGTTGCGGTGGACAGGCCTGTCGCACGGGCGATATCATTGATCGTAACGTTCATGTAAAGCCTCCGGTTCTGATGCATTTACAAATAATATAGTATTTTCATATTATATCATGAAAAAGAAAATGCCTCAATACACATGGCATTTTTTACACATAAAGTATCAGAAAAAACGAGCATATTGTACAGAAAATTGATAAAAATGAAACGTTTAACAAAACCTAATACGAAAAAGTACACAAAAACAATACGGAATAATTGTAAAAAATAGGAAAAATGATTTTTGCCCTATGATTTTACTTGAAAAGCTGCTTCGGATGCGGTAAGATAGTCTTAACAAAAAACGAAACGTTTTACGTAACAAGAAAATCAGCTATACGAAACAAGGAGAAGGTTATGGCAGACACAAAGCAGCAGTGGTATAAAGATGCCAAATACGGATTATTCATCCATTGGGGACTTTATTCCATCCTTGCAGGAGAATGGAAAGATCCGAAGACCGGCGAGGTTACCAAGACAGACCGTATCGCAGAGTGGATCGAGAACAATCTCAACATTGACAAGGAAGATTACAGAAAGCTGAAAGATGAGTTCCATCCGGACAAATTTGACGCGGACATGTTTGTGAAAAGAGCGAAAGAGCAGTGGGGTGTTAAATATATCGTTCTTACTTCCAAGCATCACGAGGGATTCGCAATGTACGATTCCAAGGTCAGTGATTTTAATGTAGTGAAGGCTGCAGGAAGAGATATCTTAAGAGAGCTTTCCGATGCTTGTAAGAAATATGACATGACAATGGGTATCTATTATTCACAGGCTCAGGACTGGGATGATGACAATGCCTATAAGAAGGATTACGAAGACAAGAATGAATGGAAGCCGGAATTCCGTACATACTTCGATGAGAAATGCAAGCCGCAGTTAAAAGAGCTTCTTGAGAATTACGATAACATTTCCCTGATCTGGTTTGATACTCCGATGGGAATGACCGCAGACGAAGCTCAGGAATTAAGAGACTGGGTTAAGGGTATTAAGCCTGACTGCATCATCAGCGGACGTATCGGACACCAGAAGGGCGATTACATGACCACCGGTGATAACTTTATCCCACGTCTTCCATACGACGGTGACTGGGAAGTACCGGCAACTGTAAATGATACATGGGGTTATAATAAATACGATACAAACTGGAAGAATCCGGATGATATCCTGAACCTTCTTCTCAAGATCGTCGGCAGAGGCGGAAATTACCTGCTGAACGTAGGGCCAATGGCAGACGGAACTGTTCCGGAAGCTTGTGTCGAGGTTATGAATGAGGTTGGTAAATACGTGACTGAGAATGCGGAAGCAATTTACGGAACCAAGAATGTTGGTATCTATCCGTATGAGATTCCGAGCATTGAATTTACAAAGAGACCACATAAGCTTTACGTACACGTACTTGCACCGAGATATCGAGTTGAACTGCTGAACATCGGTAATCAGTTAAAGGGTGCATATGTGGTAAGCACAGGAGAAAAGCTTCCGTGCCGCGCATTAAAGTGCTGTGAAGGAAACTCGATGATAGAGGTAGAGCTTCCGGAGAAGCTTCAGGGGGCAAAGAACTACTGTGTATGCCTGGAGCTTGAGGAAGAAGAGCCGATCTTTGAGGCGATCATCGATTGATCAATTTATGAACATCAATGGGAAAACTATATAATAAAAAATCATATTAAGGGAGGATTTATTCATGAAGAAACGAATGAAAAAAGTTGCAACACTGTGTCTCGCCGGTGTAACCGCAATGTCAACAGTAGGCGTAACAGGAAGCGCCGTATTTGCAAAGGGTGACACAAACTACGATGTAGACAATATGGATTTTGAAAACGTTGAGCTTCGTGTAGCATTCAGATTTAACAACGGATCTGATACAGACGGACAGGCTAAATGGTATTACAAAGCACTTGATGAGTTCAATAAAGAGAACGAAGGAAAGATCCATGTAACAGATGAGAGTATTTCTACAGAGTCTGATTACGAAGAGAAGCTTACAACAGATTTCGCTTCCGGTAATGTACCGAACGCATTCCTTCAGTATGGCGGAAGCCGTACAAGAGAGTATGTAGATGCAGGATATATACTGGATCTGACACCATACTTTGAACAGTATCCGGAATGGAAAGAGGGAGTTCAGGATTTTGCATGGGAGACAACACAGTTTGACGGCATTGAAGGAACCTATGGTATTCCGTGGTCCGCTTATCAGCTCTGCCTCTACTACAACAAAGATTACCTTGATCAGGTTGGCGTAGATGTTCCGGAGTCCTGGGATGATCTTGTTGATGCCTGCGCGAAATTAAAAGATGCAGGAATCCAGCCATTCAACTACTCTGACAAAGATAACTATCACTTCGAGCATCTGATGAGTGCTCTTGCTCTGAAAGCTTACGGAACAAGCATCGCAGATGATCTTGCAAGCGACAAAGAAGCTTACAACGGCGAGAAGATGGTTGCAATCTATCAGAAGATGAAAGATATGATCGATGCAGGATACTGGGGAGACGGAATCCTCAGCACAGACTTTAACACAGAGAGAAATATGTTTGAGGCAGGAAAAGCTGCATTCACAGTTGACGGAACATGGAACTGCGGTAACTTCCAGAATGACTCCGATACAACTCTCTTCGATGCTCAGAAGATCGGTGTTACAAGAATTCCTTATATCGACGAAGCAAACAAGACTGTAGAGATGGGCGGCGGTTCTGATACATACTACATCACCACATTAAACAAGAGCGATGAGGAAATCGCAGCAACTGTTAAATTCATCAAGTATCTTACAAGTGTAGATTCCATCAACGAAATGTGCAAATCCAGCCCGACAACATATGCTGAGAAGGTTACGATCGATACAGGTAACTATCTGCTTGACGATGTAAATGCGATCATGGCTGAGAATACAGAGTCTAAACTTGAGATTCCTACATATGACAGCAACACAGCAGCTATGGATACAATCCGTAATTCTCTTCAGGCATTAGCGACAGGCGCAAGTGCACAGGAAGTTGGAGACGATATCGTTGACAAAATGTCTGCTTACGAATAAAGAGAATTTTGACTGAACGCATGATGTGTGGATAAGAGAAACAGGGGGGAGCATCATCTGCTTCCCCTTGTTTATTACGGAGGTATACATATGGCAGGTAAATCTGTACCAAAGGTAAAACAGAAGCTGGACAAAAAAGATCTTGCGCTTTCTTTAGCGTTCCTTCTTCCGGCAATTTTAATAACTGTTATTTTTGTCATCTACCCTGTTTTTGATACCGTAGGCTTATCATTCCGTAAATGGAACGGTATGTTTGGTGCGGCAAAGCAATGGGTAGGACTTGAGAACTATCAGAAGATTTTTTCAGATAATCTGTTCTGGAATGCAATGCTCAACAGTGTGTACTTTATGATCGGTGGTTTCGTTATCCTGATGCCGCTTTCATTTGGTCTCGCAATGCTGGTAACTGCAAAGATCAAGGGAACCGGATTCTTCAGAACCTGTTACTTCCTTCCGAATATGTTAGGAACAACAGCAGTAGCCCTGATGTGGACATTTATGTTAAATCCGAACTTTGGTATCTTTAATACCATTGAAAATATTTTCGGCCTTCATGGTACGATCCCTGATGTGCTGACGATAAAGACTGTAAACGTCTGGATCGTTGTTCTGGTAAATGAATGGATGTATGCCGGATATAACATGCTGATCTTTGCAGCTGGTCTGGTGGCGATCCCTGATGAGTTAAATGAGGCTGCAGCGCTGGATGGTGCTACAGGATGGCAGAGGATCCGCTATATCATCCTTCCTCTGATGAAAAACTCCTTCAAGGTATTCTCTATTTTGTGTATTACAGGATGTCTGAAAGTATTCGATATCATCTGGGCAATGACAAGAGGAGGCCCGAACGATATCAGCTCCACACCTTCAATCATGCTTTATACACAGGGATTCTCCTATAAGCTGTTCGGACGAAGCAGTGCATACGGCGTTATTCTGTTAGTGCTGGGTGTTGTGCTGAGTCTTGTGACCAATCATTTGTTCCGTGAAGATAAAGATCTTGCAATGTAGGCGGAAGGAGAAGAGACGATATGGAAAAAACAGCTAATAAACAGAAAATGCACGGAGGAAAGATAGCGCTGTACGTTATCGCGATCCTGTGGACAGTTGTTACACTGTTTCCGGTAGTAGTGACCGTAATGGCTTCCTTCAAAACAAACTCAGAGATTTACCTGAACCTGTTAAGCTTCCCTAAGAAGATTATGTTCCAGAACTATATCAGCGCAAACAAAACAGCGGATGCATTGAATACCATCAAGAACTCCCTGGTTGTAGCGACTCTGACAACTGTATTTAATACTGTAGTCGGAATGATGGCAGCATACATCTTATCAAGAAAAGATTACAAATTCCTGAAATGGGTATATGTATTCTTCATGATCGGAGTAATGGTTCCGGTTCACTGTACACTGATCCCGATCAACAACATTGCAACAGCATTAAATGCAAAGAACAACCTGTTCTTCCTGATCCTGATCTATGTTGCGTTTGGCATGTCCCAGGCGATATTCCTTTATACAGGATTCATGGATGGAATCTCCAGGAACCTGGATGAGGCGGCGATCATTGATGGATGTAACAACTGGCAGCTGCTGTGGAAGATCCTTTTCCCTGTCTGCAAGCCGATCATCGCAACAGAGGCGATCTTCGTATTCATCTATGGATACAGTGAACTTGTATTCTCCATGATCCTGATGACAGATACTAAATATTTCACAGTTTCACGTGCGATGCTGAACTTCTCTTCCGCACATACACAGGAGATCGGAAGTCAGTTTGCATATGTAGTAATGTCCGTAATTCCGATGCTTATCATTTACATCGTGTTCCATAAACAGATTGAAAAAGGTATGCTTTCCGGAGCTATCAAAGGCTGATGCTTTTAATCTAAACAGGAGGAAAAAATCATGTATCAGTTTGACAGAAAAGAATATGAAAAACGTATGGAGTGGTACCAGGATGCCCGTTTTGGAATGTTTATCCACTGGGGATTATATTCTATCCCTGCAAGAGGCGAGTGGGTACGAAGCGTAGAGGAAATACCTGAGGAAGAATATCTTCCGTTTATGAAAGAATTTGATGCAAGAGACTACAATCCGAAGCAGTGGGCAAAAGAGGCTAAGGCTGCAGGTATGAAATATGTAGTCCTGACAGCGAAGCATCACGACGGCTTCTGCTTATTTGACAGTAAATACACAGATTACAAGGTAACAAACACACCGGCAGGAAGAGACCTGATCAAGGAGTATGTAGAGGCACTTCGTGAGGAAGGCCTTAAGGTTGGAATCTATTTCACACTGCTTGACTGGCATCATCCGGATTATCCGCATTACGGAGATCGTATCCATCCGATGAGAAACCACAAAGAGTGCGGAAATGAGAACCGTGATTTCTCACGTTATACAGAATATCTGTATAATCAGGTAGAAGAGATCTGTACAAACTACGGACAGATCGATATCATCTGGTTTGATTTCTCCTACGACGATATGAGAGGGGAAAAATGGGGTGCAACCAAGCTGATCAACATGGTGCGCAGCTTACAGCCGCAGGTTATCATCGATAACCGTCTGGAAGCCAGCGGAGAGGGAAGAGGATCCCTGTATGAGTGTGATCCGACACCGTACCATGGCGATTTCGTAAGCCCTGAGCAGATCATCCCGCCGGAAGGAATCTGCGATAAGGAAGGCAATCCGATGGTCTGGGAAGCATGCTTCACCATGAACAACAACTGGGGATACTGTGCAAACGACCATTATTACAAACCGGCTTCCATGCTGATCAAGAAGCTGGTAGAGTGCGTTTCCAAGGGTGGAAATATGATCCTGAACGTAGGACCGGATGCCAAAGGTAAATTCCCGAAGGAATCTTCTGCGATCCTGGCTGAGATCGGCCGCTGGATGGATAAGAATCATGACAGTATCTACGGCTGTGTACCAGCTGAAAATATTCCGAAGCCGGATTACGGACGTATCACCAGAAACGGAAACAAATACTATGTGCATATTTATGAGAATACACTGGGACCACTTCCGCTTCTGGGATTCGATAAGGATAAGATCGTGAAGGTGCGTGCGCTGGATGACGGACATGAGGTGCCGATCTCCAACGCATGGATGCACAGCGATTACCCGGATATCGCATTCGTTGATCTGGGACCTGACCCGGTACTTCCTGACCCGGTAGACTATGTTCTTGAAGTAGAGATGGCTGAGTAAAAAAACGAATCAATAATAAAAAAGAACAACAGGAAAAGCAGGAGATATGTGAATCTCAGTTATCCGGTTGTTCTTTTTTACCATAAGGAGAAGGAAAAGATTATGATTATTTATACAGGAAAAGATTACTATGACGTAAGCAGAAAAGCGGCAAACATCATGTCTGCACAGATCATCATGAAGCCAAATGCTGTTCTTGGACTTGCTACAGGCTCCACACCGGTGGGAATGTACAAGCAGCTGATCGAGTGGTACAAAAAAGGAGATCTGGACTTTTCGCAGATCACATCCGTAAATCTTGATGAATACAAAGGACTTTCCGGAGATAACGATCAGAGCTATCGTTATTTTATGAACACAAATCTGTTTGACCATGTAAATATCGATAAGGCAAGAACCTATGTGCCAAACGGACTGGAAGAGGACAGTGAGAAAGCCTGCGCGGATTACAATGAGATCATCCGCAGCGTGGGTGGTATCGATATGCAGCTGCTTGGAATCGGCGGAAACGGTCACATCGGCTTCAACGAGCCGGGTGCAGCATTTGAGAAGGAGACTCACTGCGTAGACCTTACGGAGAGCACCATCAAGGCAAATGCAAGATTCTTTGAGACTATGGATGATGTGCCGAAGCAGGCATATACCATGGGTATCAAAAACATCATGACTGCAAAGAAAATCCTTCTGGTCGCTACCGGAGAGGCAAAGGCAGATGCCCTTTACAAATCTCTCTACGGACCGATCACGCCCAACGTGCCGGCATCTATCCTGCAGCTTCACCCGGATGTGACGGTAGTGGCCGATGAAGGCGCTTTAAAGCTGATCCGTGAGAAAGGACTGCTGTAAGAGATACAGAGGAAATTTCCGCGAATTAAATGAACGCAGATCACGGATATCCGTTTGAGTCAAGAGGATATCAGGGATCACTCATGGGATTTTCCTGATTTGGTTAATAAAGAAAGCTTCGATCTAACTCTCATCGATGAGCGATGTGCTCAGAGAGTGGATCGAAGCTTTTTGTGCTTTCGGGACGTAAACCTGCAGGTGGCTGCAAACAGGCCGGTGGGCCGGACATTTGCATTCTCAGGCTTTTTTCAACGTTTTGTGATAAATCATGACAGAAACGATGGCTGTAAACACCTCTGTGATCCAGAATGCGTTCCATACGCCATCAGGACCCATAAAATGGGACAGAAGATATGCGGTGGGCATGATAACGACCACATAGCGGAAAAGGGAAATTACAAGGGACTGCGTGCCTTTTCCAAGGCCTTCCATGGCACCGGAAGTGGTAACGGATACAGCAGAAACAAGAAAGCCGGCGCTGATGATCTTCAGTGCTCTGGAGCCAGCGACAATGGTTTCCGGGGTAGTTGTGAAAAGTCCCATAAGCTGTCCGGATGCCAGGAGGCAGATAACGGTTCCAAAGAGCATGATCACACAGCTGGATTCCAGGGTGAGCCGGAAGATTTTTTTCACACGCTTCATCTCGCGGGCACCGAAGTTATAACCGATCAGCGGGCGCATTCCCTGGATGATTCCGTTGGCCGGGAGATACAGGAAGGTCTGCAGTTTGTAATAAATGCCAAGGATTACCACATAGCTGTCCGAGTAAGCGGCCAGCACGGAGTTCAGAAAAGAGATCAGAAACGATGGCAGTGCCAGGTTCAGGATCGCGGGAACACCGATGGCATACAGGCTCAGATCCGTTTCTTTGCTTGTTTTCAGGGCTTTGGGCGTTACACGTACAGGAATAGGCTTCAGGATATAAAAGACCATATAGACCGCAATGGTGAGCACCTGGCCGATGCCAGTAGCCAGAGCTGCGCCCCGGATACCCAGCTTCGGGAAAAAGCCGATTCCCCAGATCAGGAACGGGTCCAGGATGATGTTGCTGATACATCCCACAAGCAGGGCGAGCATGGATACTTTCATCCGTCCTACAGCCTGGAAAAGTTTTTCGAAGAAAAGGCTGATGGCAATTACTGTGGAAAACAGGAAAACGATGGTAGAATACTCCAGCCCCATCCGGATCACGGTTTCATCCTGGGTGTACATCTGAAGGAATACGGGCATAACAGCGATGCTGATCACGGTCATCAGGATCCCGTGGATCACAGACAGAAAAAATCCGTGGGTTGCGGCAGTGTCTGCCATTTTTTTGTCGCCTGCGCCAAGGTGATAGGAAACTCTGGCGTTGATTCCGATTCCGAAGCCAATGGCAACGGCGTTGATCATGTTCTGGACCGGATAGACAAGGGACAGGGCGGTCATGGCCTGCTCGCTGATCTGTGCCACGAAGAAGCTGTCCACAATGTTGTATAGTGAGTTTACAAGCATGGAAAAGACCATAGGCAGCGCCATGGATGCCAGCAGCGGGCCGACAGGCTTTTCCTTCATAAATGTGCTGTTCATGAAAAATCCCCCTTTATATCAGAATCGTAAGAATATCAGGTGCGGAAAACAGAGCGTGTTTTTTGTGCATAATAAAAGCCACACAATCTGTCTTCTCGAATCGGACAGATTGTGTGGCGAAAAAAGTTCAAAACTGAAAAATCCACACGTTGTTTTAGTGTTTTCACATTAACAAAAAACAGTGCTGATGTCAAGACCGCACGCAGGAGAAACACCATAAAAAGCTGCAAAAAGAAAGGCTTGATATAAAATCGGAGAGGATTGGCAACATTAGACAGGTGCGTGCGGATACGGGCAATATCAGCCCTGAAAAGGTCGTTCTGGCAATATGCACAAAACTTGTCGAACCATGGTGGATAAGTGAAAAACTTTCCAAAAAGTTTTCCACATGACAAAAATCCGCAAATCCGCCAATAATCAAGTTATGCACAAATTTATCCACATTATCCACAAGGATAACCATGTGGATGACCTGATTTACATAAATAAATTTAAACATATGTTTTGTGTAAAATGATAAAATTGTAAAAAATGGGAAAAAAGTTTTTAAAACTATTGACATTTTTAAATTCTAAATATCATAAAATTTATTGCAAAAAAGACATAATACAAAAGAATAAAAATAAATAATCAGATAATAATGAGTAAATTCTTGAAAAACTAATCTATTTAAAAGGGGGACTATCGGATGTATGGAAATGAGGATAAAAAAGAACAGTGCCCAGTTAAAACGATCACTGCAAGGTGTTGAAAAGTCATTTTCAGGTGTGGATAAATGTGGATAACCAAAAAATCCTCCGCAGAACCGGAAAGATCTGCGGAGGATTTTTTTAACTATTTTGTTTCATACGTTTGATCACCTTCAGACGTGTAAACTCTTCACGCTCTTTTTCTTCCAGAGCATTGGTGATATCTCGGGTGAGAGTTTCGTATCTGGGGATGGTGATGTTTTTCAGCGCATTGGCACGCTTCTGGGTTTTTTTGATGTTGGTGGCAAGACGGATGGCGGCGTTTTCGATCATGGAGAGCTGGATGGACAGCTCCTTTACACGCTCGAAGGCTGCCTTGGCCTCGTCCAGGGACAGCTTGGTGCTGTAGTAGGCGTAGGTCGGCGTGTTGCCTGCTTTTTTGTCATATTCCACAAGAGGGATCTCGGTTCCCATGACGCTCCTGGTTTTGATTCGGATGGAATCTTCCACAGGAACGGTATGAGAGATCTGGTCTACGAAAGCGATTCCAATTTCCATATTTGCCTTCTGAAGAGCCGCATAAGCGGTACGGAAGGTCTCATCGATCTGTGACTGGATATCCTTTGCCTGATCGATCAGCTCCATCATTTCACGGATCAGGATATTACGCTTTTTGTCCATAAGCTCATAGCCCTGTTTGGAAAGAGCCAGAGAGTTTTTTGCAAGTATGAGATTTCCCTTGGTGGGAAAGGTATTCGGATCCATAAAATCACCTCACTAACGGACGGTTTCTCTGTAATACTGATCCAGAACTTTGGTATCGATACGGTCGAGCTCTTCTCTTGGAAGAAGGCCAAGAAGCTCCCAGCCCTTATCCAGAGTTTCGATGATGCTTCGATTCTCTGTTTCTGACTGTCCTACAAACTCTGCCTCGAAGGCTTTTCCGAATACAAGGTACTGCTTATCCAGCGGAGAAAGCTCATCCTCACCGATAACGGATGCCAGAGCTCTTGCATCGCCTACCTTTGCGTAGCAGGAGAAGAGCTGGTTGGCAACATCCTGATGATCGGCACGTGTGAAGCCTTCACCGATACCGTCCTTCATCAGACGGGACAGGGATGGCAGAACATTGATCGGCGGATAGATCGCCTGACCGTGAAGCTGGCGGTCCAGTACGATCTGGCCTTCTGTGATATATCCGGTAAGGTCCGGGATCGGGTGTGTGATGTCGTCGTTTGGCATGGTCAGGATTGGGATCTGGGTTACAGACCCGGTGCCGCCACGGACGATTCCCGCACGCTCGTAAAGGGTTGCAAGCTCACTGTACAGATATCCGGGATAACCCTTTCGGGAAGGAATCTCACCCTTGGAGGAGGAAACCTCTCGCATGGCCTCACAGAAGGAGGTGATATCAGTCAGGATTACCAGGATATGCATGCCTTTTTCAAAAGCAAGATACTCAGCGGCAGTGAGGGCGATCTTCGGTGTCAGAAGACGCTCTACAACCGGATCGTTTGCAAGGTTCAAAAACATCACAACGTGGTCGGACGCACCGCTTTCTTCGAAGGTCCTGCGGAAGAATTCCGCTACGTCGTATTTCACACCCATTGCTGCAAAAACAATGGCGAATTTCTCATCGGAGTCTGCTCCCAGGGAAGCCTGCTGAACGATCTGTGCAGCCAGCTTATCATGTGGAAGACCGTTACCGGAAAAGATCGGCAGCTTCTGGCCGCGGATCAGTGTGGTCAGTCCGTCAATAGCGGAGATACCGGTGTTGATATAGTTTCGTGGATATTCACGGGTTACCGGATTCAGCGGAAGCCCGTTAATGTTCAGGCTGACCTCCGGTGTGATCTCGCCAAGCCCGTCAATGGGCTGGCCGATACCGTTAAAGGTACGTCCCAGGATCTCAGGAGAAAGCCCGATCTCCATAGGATGTCCGGTAAGACGTGTGTGTGTATTGCCGAGGGACATATTGTCAGTTCCCTCAAAAACCTGGATAACGGCCTTGTCCTCATAGATTTCCACGATACGGCCGATCTTTTGAGTGCCGTCCTCCATGTGGAATTCCACGATCTCCTCGTAAGATGCGTTTTTTACACCCTCAAGGACAACAAGAGGGCCGTTTATTTCACTCAGGCCAAGATATTCGATTGCCATAAACTGATCCCTCCTTTAACCGTTTCTTTCCAGTACATTGTCGTAGAAGCGGTCGATATCTTTATGATATTCATCAAAACGCTCCGGCTCTTTATTTGGAACCTCGTATTTGATGGCGATGATACGTTCAAAGATCTTATCCTCCTTCAGCACGGAAACCGGCATGCCACGGTTTACAAGGGCACGGCATTTTTCGTAGAGATAGAGGATGGTTTCCATCATCAGGAACTGCTTTTCCATAGGAACACTGGTGTCCTCCTGGTGAAAAGCGTTCTGCTGCAGGAAGCCCAGACGGATAACCCTGGCGATCTCCAGTGTCAGCTTCTGATCATCCGGAAGAACATCGCTTCCGATCAGCTTGACGATCTCCATAAGAGAGCTTTCCTGGTTGAGGATAGCCATGATCTGGTTTCTGTCATAAACGAATTTCGGGGAGACATGCTCTCTGTACCAGGGAGTCAGGTCCTCCAGATATTCGCTGTAGCTGGTCAGCCACTGGATGGCAGGGAAGTGACGGGCATAGGCAAGAGCCTTGTCCAGTCCCCAGAAACAGCGGACAAAACGTTTGGTATTCTGTGTGACCGGCTCGGAGAAATCACCACCCTGAGGGGAAACTGCACCGATAATGGATACGGAACCCTCTGTTCCGTTCAGGTTCTGCATCATTCCCGCGCGCTCATAGAAGGCGGAAAGCTTACTTGCCAGATATGCAGGGAAGCCTTCCTCTGCAGGCATCTCCTCCAGACGTCCGGAAAGCTCACGGAGAGCCTCGGCCCATCGGGATGTGGAGTCTGCCATGATCGCTACATCATAACCCATATCACGGTAATATTCCGCAAGTGTGACACCTGTATAGATAGAAGCCTCACGGGCTGCAACCGGCATGTTGGAGGTGTTGGCGATCAGTGTGGTACGGTCCATCATCAGGTTTCCGGATTTCGGGTCGATCAGCTTGCTGAAGTCCTCAAGAACCTGTGTCATCTCGTTTCCACGCTCGCCACAGCCGATGTAGATGATGATATCTGCGTCTGACCACTTGGCGATCTGGTGCTGTGTCATGGTTTTTCCTGTTCCGAATCCGCCGGGAACTGCGGCAGTGCCTCCCTTGGCAATAGGGAAAAGGGTATCCAGGATTCGCTGACCGGTAAGGAGCGGAACGCTGGCCGGGAAACGCTTGTAGGTCGGCCGTGGAACACGGATCGGCCATTTCTGGGCAAGTGCCAGTTCTTTTTCAGTTCCGTCATCAAGGCGGATGGTAACAATGGGCTCCAGAACGGTATAGGCACCGTCAGGAGCTGCATGGATAACGGTTCCGTGTGTGATCGTGGGCGGAACCATGGATTTGTGAAGGATGGAGGCGGTTTCCTGTGTCTCGGCAATAACCGTGCCTGCACCGATGACGTCACCTTCCTTTACGGTAATGTGGGTTTCCCATTTTTTTTCTGTGTCAAGAGAGTCAACGCTGACACCACGGGAAATATATTTTCCAGAGGCCTGGGCAATCTCTGCCAGAGGTCTCTGGATACCATCAAAAATATTGTGGATGATTCCCGGACCAAGGAGAACGGAAATAGCGTCTCCTGTTCCGATAACAGTTTCTCCGGGTTTCAGCCCTGTAGTTTCCTCAAAAACCTGTATGGTCGTCATATGTTTCTTAAGACCGATGACTTCTCCAACCAGTTTTTCGGGGCCTACATAGACCATCTCGGAGATCTTGAAGCCGGTGTCGCCCTTGAGGTAGATAACAGGACCGTTAACACCGTAGATAATACCTGTTTTACTCATGTGCTGGACCTCCGTCAAATTTGAATTCTCTGTAAGCTGCCTGATAGCCTTCCTCAAAGGAATTGTCGATGAGGATATTTTTTTCAGGGATTATCGCCTTGATCCCGCCGATAAAGGATTCATCGGAAACCTTCAGCGGGAAACCGGTCTTTACAGTGAGAGACTTCAGACGGGGTTCATCTTCTTTTGAAAGATAGATCTGGATCTCATCGTGTTCCGCGAAGTAGACAGCCTCCTCGATCTTTGTACAAAGATATTCTTCATAGCGGGGAGATTCCATGAATTTCAGGATCTGTACCCGGACATCTGCAAAAAGTTTTTCTTTTAAGCGGCTCTGTCTGGCAGTCCAGTTTCGCCGGATGTGAAGCTGCTCTGCGGAAAGTGCCTTGTTGATCTCACGCTTTGCGTTTGCGATCTCGGCTTTGCGGGAACTGGCAGCATTTCCCAGAGACATTTTTTTATGTTCCTCCAGTGCGGCATCCAGGGATTCCTTGTGTTCCCGGACATCTTTTTCCGCCTGACGGCGTGCTTCGTCCACGGAGGTGTCATAGAAGTGTTTAAGCTTCTCTTCAATTGTCATAATATCACCTGCCTATAATTTTAATCCGATGGCCTCATTTACATAAGATGTAATGAAATCAGGTCTGCGGCCGGTACCATGTCTGTCAGGAATTTCAATGATGAGAGGTGTTTTGTGATGAAGCTTGACATCATCAATGATCTCAGGAAACTCCCGGCCGAATTTTTCGGTCAGGAGTATGATTCCGATCTCTTTGTCTGCGATGGTGCGCTCCAGAGCTTCCTTCAGCTCGTCGTGCTCATGAACGATCACACCCTCTACACCGGCCAGTCTCATTCCTGTCAGAGTATCAATATTGTCACTGATCAGATACATTTTCATATCAAAGTTTACCCAGGATCATGAAGGAGATGATCAGTCCATAAAGAGCAACACCTTCGGCAAGACCTACGAAGATAAGAGATTTACCAAGGATGCTCTGATCCTCACTGATCGCTCCAAGTGCTGCGCTTGCCGCACTGGCAACGGCAATACCACCACCGATACAGGAAAGTCCGGTAACAAGTGCTGCTGCGATGTAACCCATACCTGTTGCAAGGCCTGCGTCAGCGCCTGTAGCAGCCTGTACGGATGCTCCGCCTGCAAATGTTACTGCAATGGCAACAAGCATGATCCCGAAGAAGAAAAAGGCGTTGACACCAAGAGCTGTTTTGTAGCGGCCGCGGCTTTTTTCGCCGAGAAGATAATAACCAAATGGAAGAATGATGCTGAGTACAAGTGCAACTGCGATTGTGATCTGTGTAATGACTGTCATGATGATGACCTCCTTAATATTCGTTTAATTGAATGCCCGGATCAGAATGCGTTCCGACTCTGGCATTTTATTTGTTTTTTGAGCAGAACGGCTCGAATTTCCGTCCGCTGCCCTTGTAAAAACGGCTGAACATTTCGTAATATTCCAGACGGAGTACCTGGATACCTACGATCAGGCCCTCCATAGCGCATACGAACAGGTTTCCGAGAATGATGACGATCCAGTTCGGACTGCCGTTCTCTGCACCTGCAAGCATAAGTACAACCTCCATCATAGCTGCGTGGCTGACTGCAAAAGCACCGATACGCACGAAGGAGAGTGTATTGGAAAAGTAGCTCAGGATAACCTCGAACAGTTCAAAGATACCCTGTACGATAAACATGCCTTTTTCTTTTGGCATAACCTCGGCCTTTTTTTCTACCAGGTTTGTAAGAGGCTCCTTGAAGAAAATAAGAAGCAGCGGTAAACCAAACATAATGGCAAGGACTGCACCGCCCGGAACTGCATGTCCGGATACAAAGAGTCCGATGCAGAGAACTGCGGAGCCGTAAAATACAAGTCCTGCCACAGCGTTGGTGTCAAACCAGGTTTTTTCAACATCATGCATCTTAAAGGAATTGATGATGTTGAAAACCATGCACAGGAGGATGATTCCCATGCCGAAGCCGATGGCAACGATAAATACGGTATTCAGTTTTCCGATAAAAGGTATGGTCGTCATACTGTCCACAGGTCGTAGCCACAGAGCAGGTATGACATCCTCAAATCCAAAGATACTTCCGAACATCAGACCGAAAAATGTGGAAAAGACTCCGGCGCAGCTGATGATTCCGGCAAGATCGATATGCTTCAGCTTGTACAGGAGCAATCCTCCGATAAAGAGCAGGAGTCCCTGTCCTGCATCACCGAACATGGCTCCGAAAATAAAGGAGTAGGTGATGGCAACAAACCAGGTAGGGTCCATCTCGCCATAGGCGGGAAGTCCGTACATTTTTACATACATTTCAAAGGGCTTGAAAAGCTTCGGGTTTTTCAGCTTGGTCGGCGGCTGATGGTTCTGGTCGTGCTCCGGCGTATTGGTATCTTCTCCGTCTACCAGGCAGAAGATTTTTTCGTCGGATGAGATATCGGCTTGAAAAGCTCTGGTGTCGGCTTCTGTCATCCAGCCGCAGAGAATATAGAAATTCTCATGCTTTCCGGTGCAGGCAGCCGCTTTCCGGACATCGAAATTTCTGGAAAACTGAAGAAGTGTGTTTCTGGCGGTAACGATGGTTTCTGCCTGATCCGCAAGAAATCTCTGGTATTTCTGTTTCTGTGCTTCCAGATGCTTCAGGGCATCCTCGTATTGTTTGCTTACGCTTGAAAATGCCTGCTGGGCAGTTCCGGTATAATTATCCGGCACAAAGATCTTTTCAAAGTGCATAGAAGAGTAGGCGGCATCAATTTTGTGCGCTTCATGCTTCGGTACGAAGTAAACGCCCCAGACGTATTGGTCATCTTCATCGCATTTAAGGAAGATCGTGTTCAGATTGTCGTAAATATATTTCTTGAATTTCTCATAATACTGTTTCTCGATACGTCCGAAATGAAAATGGATATACTTCAGATGAAGTATGGATGAAATATCATAATCAATATTCCGGAAGGGACGTATGATCCGCAGTGACTCTTCCAGAGAGGAACATTTTTCTTCCAGATCGGACTGTTCCTTCTGGAGCTGATCCGCCTGGGAGCGGATCTCCTTTACTGTGGAAAGTGCTGTTTCAATACCCGGGCTTCTGTTGGAAGTGGACGGAGGAGTTTTCAGCTCCTCATAAATGGTATTGATGGAATTTAAGGCATCTCTGTAGGGGTTGACATCCAGGAAAGGCGTCAGACTTTCTACTGTGGTCAGCTCTGAGAGAGCGTTTTCCAGATGGATCTCGTACTTGCACAGGTAGGTGTTTACAACCCGGTCGATATCTGCCTTGGGACCGGTGATGCTTAGAAAATTCATTTTTTCAATCACGTTGCTACCTCCTGGTTATTAACCGTTGCGTATATAACGCAGGGATTGTTCTGGGTCCACGCCATAGCGCACGCATTCAAGGGCAATGGTCAGACGGTTGACTTCATGTTCTTTGTGATATAAATAGGAATAGATGACTGCTACGGAATAGGGATCCTTGCGTGCTTCCTGTTCCAGTATGCTGCGAAGAATATAGTTATAAAATTCTTCCAGACTGGCGACGGTCAGCTGTTCGTATTTCTTACCATAATAAGTTCCATTGAAGATACGACGGAACTCTTCTGGTGTAGGGGCCTCCACAAGGGTGGTGATCTCCTCTTTGCGGAGCTTGTAGTTCATGGGGACCAGCAATGCGTAAATAGCAGCCGATTCCATCTGAAAGCAGCGTTTGGAGCGCTGGATGAACTGCAGGTTCAGCATATCGAATTTTTCACCGTAAGCCTTGGTGATCTGTTTCAGATCGTTACCTTTGAAAAGCTTCTTCCGCACATTCCAGATCTGTGAAAAATACGAAAGGTCAAGTGCCATGCCGAAGTCAAAAAGCGTGGCATTTCCACGTTCGTTGACCTGAGACAGCGGAATAAAAAAATCATTTCCCTTCAGTGCCGCAATGAATTCATCCATATTGGTGCAGGCGGTAAGCCTGTCAATGTCCAGCTTGGAATGATGTCTGAAAAAATCGCGGTAGGGAGAAATATCCACGGGATCGGTGTCCCGGTGGTCAAAGAGATTCGTCATGATTTCTTTCAGAACGCGGATCTCATAACGCTTCGAGTAAAGCGACAGGAACGTTCGCTGTTCCTGATTTGCAAAGTGGTAAAGCCTTGAAAAATTCAGGAAGATGGATTTCTTCAGGAGTTTTTCTATCTGTCCGCGGTGAAGATCATTTTCATCGAGACCGGACCAGATATTCTGATATTCGGGAGTCCGTTTCAGGTAGGCTGTTACCTGGGGGACATTGGGAAGCTGAACGATTTCTTCCAGCTGCTCATCTGTCACAAGCCTGCTCTGCATGGCGCGGATCTTGGTGGAGAGTCCGCTGTATGAGAGGACAGAGCCCATTGAATCACTTCCTTTCCCTTCAGGTTTCGGTGATGCCTGTTATTTTCTGAAACAGCTCACTGCAAAGACTTTCGTGATGGGCTTCGTAATAGGCATCCAGCCTGGATAGCTGGTCTTCGGTTTCTGCACGAAGCTCATTGATCCGGGCGTCTTTCTCGCGGGCCAGATCTTCACGGATCTTCCGGATCTCGTCGCTGGTTTCTTTTTCAAGTGAAGCGTCGAATTCCTTCGTCTGTTTTTCTGCTTCTTCCGAGAGAGCTTGTTTCTGTCGCGCAGCGTCCTGCATGATGGCATTGGCTGTAGCTTCGATTTCCGAAAGCTTATTTAGGATTTGTTCCATAACGCCCTCCTTGTTTGTTTATTGTTTATAATTGATTTTTATATGATACACCTTTTTTATGGTAAAAACAACTAAAATTTTGTTAATTTTTATGCAAACTTTTGAGGGAAATGTGGGTAAAAAGATATTTTTTGGGGTTTTTGTGGGAAAAGAGGAAAACCGCAAAGGGGCCATAAAGCCATGGCCCCTCTGCACACCCCTCGGGCTTTTTTTTAGGAGTTCTTGGTTGTGGTGGTGTGAGGTTGTTGACTTGTGTATGTATGCTGCTGTGTTGGATGTGTGAGGTTGAGCCGATGTGTGTGGATGCGGATGGTGCTGGATGTGGACGGCGAGGCGCGTTGCTGTCGCCTGTTTGAGGGGATGTGTATATGGATGCGGATGGTGTTGGGGGTGGACGGCGAGGCGCGTTGCTGTTGCTTGGTTGAGGATTTTTTTTATTTTTTGCTTGCGGCGGGGTGGGGGTTACATGTATAGTTGAATATTGGGATGCATTGTACAGGGTGTTTTATCGGATATTCTGGAAGAGGAATGATGATTTTTTTGGATTTGTGCAGGTATTCTGGTTTGTGTGGCTGGTGGCGGATGTATTATAGTGGTTTCATTGGTTTGGGGAATTGTTATAGACTGCTTTTGCTGGCTGTGCAAGATAGTTATTTGATTTGTATATTATAGGAAGATTAATTTGGAGGTTATTTATGAGATTACGTAATATTCCCGGGGCGAAGGATGCAATTTTGGAGTGTGACTGGGTGATTGATGAACCGGAGAAGTTTAAAGGGGAATGGGCGAGTGTTTTTGGGGAGAAGAGACCGCTTTTTCTTGAGGTTGGTATGGGAAAAGGGCGTTTCCTGATGGATATGGCGCGGCTGCATCCTGAGAGGAATTATGTTGGGATCGAGATGTATGACAGTGTGCTGCTTCGGGCACTTCAGAAGAGGGAGGAACTTGAGGAGGCCGGGGAGGAGTTTTCAAATCTGGTGTTTATCCGTGTGGATGCAAGGCTTTTGCCGGAGATTTTTGAGAAGGATGAGGTTGACGGGATTTATCTGAATTTTTCCGATCCGTGGCCGAAGGCCCGTCATGCCAAGAGAAGACTGACTTCCAGAGAATTTTTAAAGAGGTATGAGCAGGTCCTGAAAAAAGAGGGTACTGTGGAATTTAAGACAGATAACCGTGGATTGTTTGAATTTTCCCTGGAAGAGGTGAAGGAGTCTGACTGGAACCTGGAGTTTTGTACGTTTGATCTTCATCATGATGAGGAGCTGGTGAAGGGAAATGTGATGACGGAGTATGAGGAGAAGTTTTCTTCCATGGGCAATCCGATCTGTAAGATGGTGATCAGACAAAAATAGAAGAGGTAAGGTTAAGTGGTTCTCAGAAGGTATCTGATATCAAAGCTTATCTGGCGCATAGATATTCTGCATTAATATAGAAGGTTGTTTTATCGGGCTGATCTGTAAACAGATCGGCCTGTTTTCATATAATAAATAAGAGGGAGCGTCAGGCAGGAATATACGAATCTGCAGGAGAAGCTGCCTGATCTGTATAAAGAAAGAGGGGAAGATAAGGTTTGAAAAAAAGAAAATCCAACTCATTCCGTCGAAATCTCAACAGTGTAAAACGCGGCGTCAAAAGCCAGGCATTTCAGATCAGAAATTCGCTGTCAGAAATAGAAAAATCACTGAACAAAATTGCATCAAATGAAGATATAAAAAATAAAAAAGAAAAAAATAAAAAAAATTAAAAAAAGGTGTTGACTTTCTTCAAATCATAACGTATAATACAACATGTCTTGAGGAACGAACGAAAAAAAAACGAAAGACAAATAATTAAATAAGCGTCTTTAGCTCAGTTGGTAGAGCACCTGACTCTTAATCAGGGTGTCCAGGGTTCGAACCCCTGAAGACGCACTAAAGGCACTGTTTTTGCAGATATAGAGCTGCGGGGACGGTGTTTTTTTGTTGTGTTTATTCGGGTTTCAGGGGGGATAAGGATATCTGGGCGTGAAGTGATGCGGAGTAAATGGACCGAGATGAAAATGTCGATCATCAGATAGAATCAGAATGTCTAATATAGACACCATGATTATAGGTATAGATCCTTTTGAATAAAGAAAGGATGGTATACTATGGGAGTTTGTAAGAAGATAAAAAGGAGGGCCGGGTCTTGGAAGGGACCCGGCAGAGTATGAAAAGAAAAATAAGTAATGATCTATAAGATGAAAAAGCTTTGTGCTTTATTTGATTAATAATATACCGTCAAAATGTGATGGAACTGTGAGAAGCGTTTTAAAAATTTGTGAGGAAAGTCTAAATATCTTATAAAGTCTGATAAACTGTGAAGCAGTTATTCGGTGTAGAGCCGCGTAGCGAAGCGGATTGCGAATATCCGCTTGACTCGAATCAAGTAAGTCCCCTGCGGGGGGCGAAAAGCAATAGCAGTCGGTGGGGCTTGTAAGAATAGAAAATTCTGAAATTTGTACAAAAATAGTGAAAATAAATAAGACTTTTTTAAGCCGATACGGTATAATAAACCATAGCATAAAAATCCGGAGGGGAAATGAACGAGGATGGATGTGGTACACATGTTATATGAACAGGTGCGGAAATTTTTCTGAGGGGTATAAATGAATATATCTATATTTTATATTCAGCGGAAAATGTAATATCCGGAAAGATGGTTCAATTCTGAGGTATTCAGATGAAAAGGGAGGAGATGGCTATGGAGAAAGTGTTTGAGGCGATCAATGGAGTGTTCAGCTTTATCGGTCCACTGTCTGATTTTCTGTGGGAGTTCCCCACGAATTTTGACTGGTACAGCAGTATCCCGATTCTGGGAAATATATCCTTTGCGATCATACTACTTCTTGGGTCCGGGATTTTTTTCAGTTTCAGGATCGGTTTTATGCAGGTGACTTACTTTAAAAAAGGAATCAGGACCATGACGGAGAAACGTGTTGTGGAAACAGGAATTTCGCCGCTTGCATCGTTTTTCCTGAGTTCAGCTATGCGTGTAGGACCGGGAAATATCCTGGGCGTAACAGGTGCTATTGCAGTGGGTGGACCGGGGGCCCTGTTCTGGATGTGGATATCTGCGTTTTTCGGGATGGCAGTTGCATACATGGAGGGTGTCCTTGCTCAGATTTTCAAGGAGAAGAAGGACGATGAGTTCGTAGGAGGTCTTCCTTTTTATGGGAGAAAGCTTCTTGGAAATAAGGTATGGATCGGTGTTTTTCTTTCGGTATTGTATATTCTGTATGCGCTTTGCTGTCTGCCGGCACAGGGCTTTAACGTTGTTTCATCAGTAGGACGCATGGCAGAGATCGTAACCGGAAAAACCATTCCAAGCGGATCAGCCTTCTATTATATAGTAGGTACGCTGATCGTAATCCTCACAGCAGCTATTGCATTTGGCGGAATCAAAAAAGTATCCAGATGGACAGATATGATGGTGCCGGTGATGGCAGTGCTCTATATGGTAGTAGTGTTGCTTCTTATCATATTGAATTTTACCCGTATTCCGTATTTCTTCGGAAGCGTGTTTGCAGGAGCCTTTAAGCCGGATGCATTTTTTGGAGGTGTTTTTGGAACAGTTCTTGCACAGGGCGTAAAACGAGGCCTGATGTCCAATGAGGCTGGTCAGGGAACGATCACCATGTCAGCGGCAGCAGCTGACGCAAAGCATCCATGTGAGCAGGGTGTGATCGCTTCTCTGGGAGTTTTTCTTGATACCATTGTGATCTGTACACTTACCGGATTTGTGGTAGTTATGGCACATTGCTGGACGGGAGCAGATGCGGAAAGCTGGCAGGCTCTTGATAAACTTCCAAAATATACGGAGTCCATTGCTGTGCTGACTCCGGGAACTGCAATGAACGGGATCGTTACATTTCTTGTAACCTTATGTTTCTGCCTGTTTGCATTTACCTGTCTGCTTGGAATGATCAGCTTTTCGGAAATCGCAGCCAACCGTATCCGCAAGGATAAGATCTGTATTAATTTTGTACGCTGTATCGGTCTTTTTGTTGCCGCATTTGGTATCCTCTGTAATATCGCAGGACTGGAGCTTGGAAATCTCTGGGCATTTTCTGATCTTGGAAATATTCTGATCGTATTTTTCAACGTACCGATCGTTTATGTCGGTGCGAAATATGTTTTCCGGGCGACCAGACATTATAAGAAGAATGACGGTACTCCGTTTACATCGGAGGTAATTGGAAGAAATGACTGCGCTTACTGGGATGAGCAGGCAAAAAAAGCAGTGAAAAATTTTTCCGGAAAATAAAAATTCCGGCGGGAGATAAAATTAGCATTGTAAAAGTGCATGTACTCATTTATAATGAGTAACAGATTCTAAAGATGTTATAAATAACAGGAGGAAAGCCTTGAAAAGAGAATTAGTTATTGTCATTGATTTTGGCGGTCAGTACAATCAGCTGGTTGCAAGACGTGTCAGAGAATGCAATGTATATTGCGAAATTTATTCTTACAAGACAGATCTTGAGAAGATTAAAGCGATGAATCCTAAGGGAATCATCCTTACCGGCGGACCAAACAGCTGCTATGAGGCAGATTCACCGACTTACCAGAAGGAATTATTTGAGCTTGGTATTCCGGTACTTGGACTTTGCTATGGAGCACAGCTTATGATGCATGTCCTTGGCGGAAAAGTTGAGAAGGCAGATGTCAGCGAATACGGTAAGACAGAGCTTCTCATCGATAAGAAAGATTCCAGGATCTTCAAAAATGTATCCGACAAAACAATCTGCTGGATGAGCCATACAGACTATATTTCCCAGACTGCACCGGGATTTGAGATCGCTGCACATACTGCAGACTGTCCGGTAGCAACTGCACAGAATGAAGAGAAGAAACTGTATGCGATCCAGTTCCATCCGGAAGTACTGCACACAGTAGAAGGAAAGACAATGCTGTCCAACTTCGTACTTGGTGTCTGCGAATGTGCCGGAGACTGGAAGATGGATGCTTTTGTTGAGCACACGATCAAAGAGATTCGCGAGAAAGTCGGTGATGGAAAAGTTCTCCTTGCCCTGTCAGGTGGTGTAGATTCCTCCGTGGCAGCAGGACTTCTTTCCAGAGCGATTGGCAAGCAGCTTACCTGCGTATTTGTAGATCATGGCCTTCTTCGTAAGGATGAAGGTGATGAGGTTGAAGGTGTATTCGGACCGAATGGTCAGTTTGACCTGAACTTTATCCGCGTGAATGCACAGCAGAGATATTACGACAAGCTTGCTGGTGTTACAGAGCCTGAAGCGAAGCGTAAGATCATCGGTGAGGAATTTATCCGTATCTTCGAGGAGGAAGCCAAGAAGATCGGTGCTGTGGATTTCCTTGCACAGGGAACCATTTATCCGGACGTTGTAGAGAGCGGTCTCGGCGGAGAATCCGCAGTGATCAAATCCCATCACAACGTAGGAGGCCTTCCGGATTTCGTTGATTTCAAAGAAATCATTGAGCCGCTTCGTGACCTGTTCAAAGATGAGGTCCGTAAAGCTGGCCTTGAGCTTGGAATTCCGGAAAGACTGGTATTCCGTCAGCCATTCCCGGGCCCGGGACTTGGAATCCGTATCATCGGTGAAGTCACCGAGGAAAAAGTACGCATCGTACAGGATGCAGACTACATCTACCGTGAAGAAGTCGACAATGCAGCCGCCGACTACAAAAAAGAACACGGAGAAGATCCGTCCTGGATGCCGAACCAGTACTTTGCAGCCCTTACAAATATGCGAAGCGTAGGTGTAATGGGAGACTTCAGAACATACGATTATGCAGTGGCGCTCCGCGCCGTTAAGACCATTGACTTCATGACTGCGGAGTCTGCTGAGATTCCTTATGCAGTACTTAATAGGGTGATGAACCGCATTATTAATGAAGTTAAGGGCGTGAACCGCGTATTCTATGATCTTACAAGTAAGCCGCCTGGAACGATTGAGTTTGAGTAGTTGACGCTGGGCTACAAAGCCCGTAACCACGGGGCTTTGCGGCTTTGGGTGTTTGAAATTGCATTATCATTGCATTTTTATATTTCTTTGTGATACATTGCAGTATGCTGATTACTGGTATAATTAGCAATACTTTGAGAAGCTGACTGGTAGCTGAGAACCCCGGTCAGCTTCTTTGCAATCTCAATATTGGTGTTTGGATACAGATGACCATAAGTTCCTAGTGTCGTCTGTATTTTTTCATGTCCAAGACGCTCTTTAATCAGCAGTGGATTTTCGCCCATGCTGATAAGCAGGGAAGCATGCGAATGTCTCAGGGCATGAATTTTGATTCTGTGGACACCAGCTAAATTTGCCAATTTCTCTAATGCTCTTGGAAGCGTTGTTTTGCTGGTGGGTGTACTGTTATAACTCAGTACGAATCCACAATTTGGTAAAACCTTTGCCTGGACCGCCTTCCATTCTTGTAATTCCTTGATGGTATCAGCATCAATATAAATGGTACGGTTGCTTGCCTGCGTCTTAGGTTCAACGAATTTGTAGTCATTCATTGTTTTATAGTACAGTGTTTTACTAATAATCAGCATACCTGTTTCAAAATCAATATCATCCCACTGTAAGGCGGCAGCCTCTCCAATACGCATTCCAGTCATAAATAAAAGCCAGAACGAGATGAAGAGATAGTGCTCGTAGTAGTCACCTTTGTACAGCAGGGATATTACCTTCTGAAACTCCTCCAAAGTCCAGAAGTCGATCTTTACTTTTTTAGATTTGATATTGCCGATCATGCGGGCAGGATTCTTCTTTGCAAGTCCGAGGATAATCGCCCGGTCAAAAGCTAAACATAACATTCCCTGAACAATGCGTACATAGTTTGGACTGAATTGTTTTGCCAACTTGAGCTGCCAGGTCTGTACATTTATCGCTTCTATTTCGGACACTTTCTTCTTGTAGAAATAGGCAAAGTGTTTTTGAATGGTCGAGTAACGATTCTTGTAGGTACTTTCTTTCACCTGAGTTTTGTACCACGGAAGATAGATTTCTTCAATAAACTTTTTGAAGGTAATGTCTTCCTTCTTATCAGCTAATTCTTCCGTTGATGCAAGAATCAATTTGGAATACTCGGCACGGGCTTCTTTTTTTGTTGAGAATCCGCTGCGGTATTTTTGAATCTGTTTTCCGGTTACAGGATGATATCCGAGGTTGGCTCGAAAATAATAAGTGCCGTTTTCTGCTTTTTTAATTGGATCTTTTGCCATGATTTCACTCCTTACTAAAATGCAAAAAGCACGATCATTCTTGCTTATCGGGCAAAGTAATCCCTAATAATTCTTCAACGGCTTCTTTTGGAACCCTGTCTAATTTTCTGGATTGATAATAGGTATGCCCCTTTTCTACCATAAGTTCCTTTGCTTTTTTGATAATATCAGCAGCAAAGGAAGGACCGTAGCCTAATTCAATCAAATCCCTTTTTGTTACAGTTATCATGAATCTCCTTTCCACAGACAGGGAATCAACTTGATACCTGTCTATTATTATATCAAATTTTGAGTAAAAGTTCTCTAATAAAAGCGCTATAAGCTAAAATCCCAAAAGTCTATGTTATTCTTTCAGAAGCCAGTTCCTATGCCCGTTCCGGCCACGTAAAACGGTGTTACTTTGTAACGATTAAGCTGCAGGCGTGCGAAGATGCAAACTATCTGCAGTCACCTATATCAATCTCCCGAAAGATTTCTTTTGTTTTCAAGGTACGGCGAATGGATATATTACCCATTCAATTAAGGAATAGGGGGCTTTTCTTTAAGATTGAAAAATTTTAAGAAAAAATGATAAAAATAAAAGCTGCCTTGATTTGGCAGCCACGGAAATCTATTTGCGTTTTAGAGCCAGACGATTCAGCATGGAAATGAGCGCAAGCATATCCTCGTCATCGAGTTGTTTCATCAGATCAGTTGCTTTGTCAATCAGAGGAAGATTGTGCAGCTCTGAATCGAAGAACTGTTGAGGAGTGACTTCCAGATAGTCACAGATATCCAGAAAGCTCTGCATGGTAGGCAGAGAACGTCCGGAAGTGAGGGACTGGATGTAGCTTTTATTTTTGCCAAGATCCAGACTCATCTGATATTCAGATACATTTTTCTTTAAACGCAGTTCGCTGATGCGTTCTCCAATAAAGTTTTTATCCATACATTTACACCTCTCTTCCACATTTTAAACTATTTACTTACAGCAAATTACGGAATAAAATAGAGATATATTTGAAATATAGTGATTATTCCGTAATATAACCGTAATTTACTAAAATGATACAAAAAAAGAAATTATGGATGATAGAAAATGGATTTTGGGGTATGATGATAGCAAAGGAAGTGGATGTCTGTGCGGATTATAGGAAATGAGCAGGAAATTGAATGGGCGAAGGAAGCACTGCGGAATCAATGTAACGATTGTCCCTACTTGGACTGCTGTAATGAAAAGGCGAAAGAGGAGTCAAAGCAGTGTGGAACGGTTCGGTTTGGCTGCCGGGAGTATCTGAAAGAGAAGATTGAATTCGTAGTAGAAAAATAGATGTAGTATTTTGAACAAATATAAACACCATATATAGTATAAGCCTGAATTGACATGAGGAATATCTTGTGCTAGTATACTGATATAGTTTATTTTATGCACACCCTTTTTGGGGAGTTTCGGGATTCATAAGAATCTCCAAACTTACAGGAAACAGCAGGAGCTGATTCCTGGCATAAGTAGTTTATGTTTGTAGTGAGTGTCACGGTATGCCTTTTTTGGCTGCGTGGCACTTTTGTTTTTTCAGGAAGAAACCAGACTTTTAAGAATGAACAGAGAAAAGACTCTCTTTTCATTCTTTTTTTGTGCTTACATTTAGGTTTCGGCATAGTTGCATGCCACAACCAGCTTCGGCTGTTGATGGATAAATATTATTTTAAGAAAGGTGGAATAAGAACATGAATGAAGCAAGAGTGTATGCAGATGGATTTGAGAGATCCTTTGCAGAAGTAAAAGATCTGCTGGAGTTTCTGGCAGAGAGAGGAAGAAATGCCAAATGGATCAGAAAGCCAACGAATACGTTACGGCTGGCACCACTGGAAAAGGAGGCTCAAAATCTGGATGCGGCAGATGCATCCATGGAAGAAATTTTGGAGGATACAGAGAAGAATACGCAGCTTGTACTGAAAATGAGAGGAGAATCCTATCCGGTACGTGACTGTGCCATCCGCACCATTTTAAGCCGCGCAGGTGTCAATGGAGACGGGCTTCGCAAGCTGGATAAGGCAACATATGCGAAGGTAGTCAATTACTGCCTGCGGGTTGCAAAAGGGGATGCCCTGATTAAGATTGCGGACGGAAAGGTTTCCGCAGTACATGGCGGGGATAAACATGATTATTGCATCCTTGATATGAAAGCCATGTTTGAGACAACCTGCGAATATCTGAATCTGAATTTCAAAGGCAGTGTTTACATGGAGGGCTCTGGTATCTATGACCATTCCATTGTATCTGCCATGTGGAAGCTCGGAGGAAGTCAGGAACTTCTGGATACTTACCGAAAAGCACTGGATGCACACGGAATGGATGAGAAGATCCTGTCACCGGCACTTCGTTTTACCACATCTGACGTGGCAGCGAGCGGTGCAAATCTGTATCCGATGCTTTTGACAGACGGACCAAACGGCGTTATCAGTCTGGGAAGTCCAATCAAGCTGGCTCACGATAAAGGGGCAACGATTCTGGACTTCCGGAAAAATCTGGAGCAGGTATGCGCCCGCTATGTGGATGCGATGAAGAATCTTACTCAGCTTATGGACATTGAGATCCGTAATCCGGTGAACTGCCTGAAGCTGCTGATGAAGGAACTTGGCATTAAACAGAAGATCCGGAATGAGGTGGTGGAGCTATTTGTATCCCAGAACGGGGAAGGTGCCTGTACGGCACATGATCTTTATTATGCCATGAATGAAGCCTCCTTTTTTGCAGCCTGTGAAGGAATGTCCGGACAGGGCATCCTGAAGCTGGAGGAGGATATTACGAAGGCGCTTATAAAAGACTGGAAAAAATATGACGTTTCTGGAACTGCCGACTACGCTTATGGATTTATCTGTGATGGATAATGCGATGGCAAGGATGATGCTGGAAACAATCAATAACATGATGCTGGAGCTTTATGCTTCTATGGCGCAGGCAGAGCTGGAGAAAAAGGAGAAGCGACAGCGGGAAGGGATAGAAGCGAAGAAATTGCGGGGCGAATGGGATGATTATGGAAGACCAAGTGTGATGAAGCAGGAAACTTTTGATGAGAACTTTCAAAGCGTAGTTTCTGGAGAAACGACACCTACACAGCTTCGTAAAAATTTGGGAATGACGCACTCAACTTTTTATCGCTATCGAAAAACTTTTTATGAAAAATACCCGGAACTTTCAAATTCTGCAAATTAAAGTCCTATTACTTATATAGACCAAAGAATTTCAGGAGGAAAGAAATATGAGTGAAAAGAGAATAGGTACTTTAATTTATGATCCATCAATGGGAAGATTTGATATCCGGTTTGGGATTGAATCTTATTATGGAGGTCTTCATTGCGGAGAATGTTTTGATGTGAAGGTAAAGGATGCATGGATTCCGGTTCGGATTGAAATGGATGAAGACTGGTATCTGGTAGGGCTTCCTAAGACGAGTCTCAGTGGACTGACGGTTCGAATGTAGGAGGAGCATATGATGGAAGCTAAAAAGAAATATGAAAAGCCGGCATTCCGATTGGTGACAGATTTGGGGAGTATTTTGGAATGTCTGTATGAGGTATATGGAACGGATGGAACGATGTTGATTGCTGGGAACAAGTTATCGGATACGGTAATCTATCCGTTTATCCGCATGATTAAAAAGAAATGCAAAGCAGTGGATGCGGAAAAGCTGAATCTGATGCTCTGGAAGATTTATATGGTAAGTTCGAGAAAAGAAGAATTTGTGACGGCTGCTAAGAAAGAGCTGCAGCCTTATTTGACCAAGAAAGATGAAAAACAGATTGACACCACATATGACACCACATATACTATAGATAGGAGGCATTAAAGATGTCGAAATGGGATAAACTATTGACAAGAATTTGCTCATTATCGAAAGACCTTCGTTTTGATGAACTAAGAAAAGTATTAGAAAGTTATGGATATGAGATAAATGCTCCGAGAAGTGGGAGCAGCCATTATACATTCCGTAAAGCGGGATGCCAGCCGATAACAATACCGAAACACGAACCAATCAAGAAAATTTATGTTGAAATGGTAAAGCAGATTGTAGAAAGTGAGGCGAAAAACGATGAAGACACTGAATGATTATTTGGCAATGTCCTATCGCATGGAAATTGTGGAAGATAAGGATGAAGGTGGATTTGTGGTTTCTTATCCGGAACTGCCGGGATGCATCACCTGTGGAGAGACGATAGAAAGGGCAGTTGAAAATGCAGCGGATGCAAAAAAAGCATGGTTAGAAGCTGCACTGGAAGAAGGGATTGAGATTCACGAACCGGGAAGCCTGGAAGAGTATTCGGGACAGTTTAAAATAAGGATGCCACGCAGCTTACACCGGGATCTGGCGGAACACTCAAAAAAAGAAGGCATCAGTATGAATCAATACTGTATATATCTTCTTTCAAAGAATGATGCGCTGTTAGTAAAATAAATATACAAGAATATAGATGAAAAGAGCCGTCCGGATGGGCGGCTCGAAGTATTCTTTCTTTGATTAAAAATGATATTGTTCTAGCAGATAGATAGGAAGTGTTTGTACGTTTCCAACGGTTCCGCCTTTGGTATCACCTTTCAGATATAGTAGTTTATTGGCCTTCCCCTGTTCCAATGCCTTCAAGGCAGTAGATGCAGTTCCCTTACCGGCTTTAACTTCAATCAGATAGCGGATGTGAGTTTTCAATGTCTGAGCTACAAAATCAATTTCACCACCTTTATAAGTAGCAAAAGCCGGTGTCTCAAAGATAATTTCTTCCGGGAATTCCTGGCGTTTGGACAAGTTAATGTAAACATAGTTTTCGTTCAATGAGCCATCCATAGTTGATACAGTAGCACCAGTTCTGGAGAGATAATAATATGCAACTCCAAGATCCATGAAGAAGCAGCGGCTTCCCGGTTTGAAATTCAAGATGTCCAGTTCTGTGATTTTGCCACAGAAACCGATGATTCCAGAATGGTAAAGCCAGTTGATAGCACGATAGCAGGTTGCTTTAGAAAGATTACTGGAGTAATTCTTTGTAACGAGCTTTTGCAGTTCTTCACTTATACTGTCCTCATCTAATCCTTTCTTTTCACGAAGCAGAATACGGCAGATGCTTAAAAAGATGTTGGTAAAAACACTAATATCTGTGATGTCATCAAAGTACCGCATAGATTCGTTTAAGAAAATGCGGATGATTCTAACAAGCTCTTTTTGAGCTGCTTCCACGTCTTTTGTGTTAAGGTATGTTTCCACAACCTTTGGATAGCCGCCAATCTGTCTATAGATGTCGTAAACATTCTTTAATTCGTCATATAGTTCCGGTACGGTGTCATCTGCATGATCCAGTGGAAGTGATAGATACTTCTGAAAAAGCTGGTCATCCAATGCTTCCAAAAACTCTTTAAAGGAAAGGGTATAAATACGGATACTGGTAATATCTCCACTGGAGAATTTGAATTCCGGTTCCAGTACACGTCCCAGATAACTTCCAGTTACAATGAAATGCGCTTGAAAATAGCGGGTAAATTCTCGGATACGGTTGAATATCTCTGAGGATTCCTGAATTTCATCAATAATGATGACTGTATCGTTGGTATCTTCAAAATCCGGATCGAAGAGTTTAAAAGCATCGTGAAGCGGCTGCTCCGGTCGTTTTGTACCGGGAGTCCAGTCTGTGGCTTTTTTGTAACATTCCATAAATTGTTTGCCGGACAAATCAAACAGGTTAATGTAGATCTTGTGCCTGAAGTTCTCATCCGCAAATTTATTGATAATATATGTTTTTCCGACCTGTCTGGCACCATTCACTTCCAAGGTGCTGTGGACGGTATCGTTTTTCCAATCCAGAAGCTGATCGTAAACTTTTCTTTTCAGATACATGGGAAATGCTCCTTTCTTTCAACTGTTCCTATTATATCAAAATATGAATGGATAATATAGAGGGTAATTTCTGATAAATGATGAATTGTCTAGTCTGAGCAGTTCTTCACGGGTATTCCGGTTTCTGTCATTACTTTTTCGTACTGAAGAAGCTGTTCCCAGGTCAGCCATTCCGGTTTCTGATCTGTGGGAAAACCATTCCATAATTCTTTCATACGGGCAATATGGTTTTGAACGCTATGATTGCATAGGATAGACGGACTGCGATTTCCGTAGCCCAGATAGTATTCACAGTCAGACTGTAATTTACTTAACATCCGGTACTCGAATTCATAGGAACTTCTTTGATACGGAGCCGGATGAAATGTGTACTCCTGCTGTATGGGATGGGAAGGTTCTCCATCAATATGGTTAAAAGATAAAGAATAAAGATTCGGTTCAGGCTCTTTGCCAAGGTCAATATCCTTCCACAACTTTCCGAATTGGTCCTTATATACCGGACAGGAAAAATCATCCATGCCAGTATACTCAAGCACTAATTTTGTTTTTGCATTTTCATTCATTCTATTAGACCATCCTTTCCTTTATTGCAGACATTGAGGTATATTATTGGGCGCTGTTTCTGCATTCCACTGCAGCTTCGCACGTACATCCATCAGGATGATTCCTAACTGGTTTTCTCCGCAGTTATTGACTTTGCCCCAGAAATAGTCACCCCAGTTGTTTCCTTCAATAAGTGTGGACTCTCCGGTTGCAAGAAGTTTATCCCGGAGTTCCGGGTTCTGCATGAATTTGCACATGCAGATTTCATACATGAGCCGGACTTTCACTTTTTCCCAGTCCGGGCGTAATGTAAGATCTCTGCCGAGTTTCTTTGCATCAGAAGGATTATGCATCCGAAAAATACAGAATTTGCGTTGCTCTCTCGCAGAGAGTGTTTTCTGCGCTTGAAAAGCAGCTTCATTATTTGCATAGGTTTGTCCCATGTAAGAGACCGGTGCCGGATAGAAATTGCTTAGAAAAGCATAATCTCCCCGAAATTCATTGATCTGTGTAGGTATGCGCTTGCTTGTATTTGTTTGATTCATTATAAATTCCTCCTTTGTAAAAGAGGTGCGGCCTTTCAGCCACACCTCAAAATAATTCTCATCTATTGCAGAGATGGTTATGCAATCATCTCCAAAAATTCAGCTTCTGTAAGAATTGGAATACCAAGGCTCTGGGCTTTTGCCAGTTTGCTGCCGGCTTTTTCCCCGCAGATCAGGTAATCGGTTTTCTTTGTTACAGAGCTGCCAGGTTTGGCACCAAGCTCCAGAATCTTATCGTTGATACCGTCTCTGGTAAAATGCTCCAGTTTCCCTGTTGCTACGATGGTACATCCTGTAAATTTGTTTTCTTTTGTCATAATGGTCTCTTCCTTTCTTTGTTCAAATGTGAATTCGTTCTGTAAGTTTTTCCATAAATCAAGATTTGCTTCATCTGCAAACCAGGAATGGATGTTGTGATTTAAGATTTCGCCAAAATCCTCTAACTGAGTGAAGTCGTAATCTCCGACAGCCGCCTGTTCAAATGCAGTTAAATTTCCGGAAAATACGGTGTCCAGAATCCGGCTTTTGGTTCTGCCGATCATAGGAATATCCATGGAAACCAGATAGCGGACAAAGCTGGTCCTCCGGCTGGCGTTGATGGATTCCCACAAGCGGTCGAAAGATTTCTCACCATATCCGTCCAGTGCCACAATATCTTCCCGGTGTTCCTCCAGATGATAGATGTCCTGAAAAGAGTGCAGATAGCCCAGATTCAGGAATTTTTCTAAAGTGGCTTCTGACAGTCCTTCGATGTTCATTGCCTTCTTGCTGGCAAAATGGACAAACCTTCTTGTGATCTGGCTGTCGCACTGCGGATTATCACAATGCAGAGTTTCTACGGTGCGACCGTCGCTGGTCTTACGGCTGTAGGTTCTGGTTTTGGAACCACAGCAAGGGCAGACCGGAGGCGTGATGTCGGTATACCTTCCACGATCCAGATTATCCTCTATATGTGGGATGATCATGTTTCGTTTGGAAACAAGAATCCGGCATCCGGGTACAAGCTCCAGATTTTTGATAAAGGTCAGATTATGAAGGGAAGCTCTGGAAACATCACAGCCGTCAATCTCCACGGTATCGAAGATGCCGACCGGAGCAATCTCTCCGAATCTGGTCGGTGTCCATTCAATTTCACGCAAGAAAGTTTCGTAGGTATCATCCTCAAACTTATAGGCGAGGCCGTCCTTATAGTGGTGTCCGGTTTTTCCGCAGCTTTTGGAGTAGCTGAGACTGTCAAAAATCATGACAATGCCATCGATAGGAAGATGTAAATTTGCTGCTGTGGATACCAATTCCTGAATGAATTTCTCCGCATATTCTTTTGAAAGTCCGGTTCCTGAAATTGAGAAAAACGGGCAGTAACCAAAGCCCAGGTGTGTTAAACCTTCTAATTTGCAGGCTCTGCTGTCCGGGAAGGGAACATCCTCCATTCCTTCTAATACATTGAACGGAAGAAAGCGAACACAACGTCCGATACAGTTCTTCGGATCAAGACTTCGTACTGATCCGGAAGCAAAATTACGTCCGTTTTTATAAGGTTTTCCATTTCCATCACGCAGAGTATCTTTCAGACGTTCAAAATCATTGGTTGGTATAAAAGACTCACCGGTAATGACCAGACGTTCTTTGTGTGGAATGGTAAGCGGTACATTTAAAAATGCCGGGATATTGTGTGTAATATCTTCCCCCACTTCACCATCTCCACGGGTAGAAGCCTGAATCAGTCTGCCATCTTCGTAAATGAGTTTGGTAGTCAAACCGTCCAGTTTCAGCATAAAGAGAACTTCCTGTCCTTTCATGAAATCTAAAAGCTCTGAAATCAGTTTTGTTTTCTCAAGCGAGAGCAGTGGAATCGGATGGGTGACTTTGGCAAGTTCACTGACCGGATAATATCCAACCGTCTGTGTCGGAGAATTTGACAGGATGAAACCAGTCTGTTCCTCCAGTTCCTTCAGTTCGTCAAAGAGTCGGTCATACTCGGCATCAGATACCAGAGGGGCATCCTGATTGTAGTAGGCATGACGGTATTCATTGAGTTGTTTTACAAGATTCTTAATTCTTTTGACTGACATAGAGTCTCCTTTCTTTTGTGGCGTGCCAGTTCCGGAATCATTTGTTTCCGTAATCCTCCTTTCCCTGCGTTCAGGCATAAAAAAAGAGAATGACGCTTATGTTCATTCTCAAAATAGATGCAGTTTCCTGCAAAATAAAAAAAGCCAGAAGTCCCTGCTGCTTGTTGGGCATAGGAAAACTCCTGACTACGTTTCAAACCTAAACTGCGTGTGATAAATCCTTTCCGGATTGACACAAATAATTGATATAAGAACAGTATAACACTAGATGTAGTATATGTCAAATGAAATAGATTCCTCAATGAAGCTTGTTTTTTTGTTGTGATTTGTAGGCTATGCTGTTTGTAGAAAAAAGAAAGGCGGGATGACTTATGAAAGCAATCATAAAAAGGAATCTGAAAAATTATCTTAAAAATCCGATATTCTGGATCGGTTTGATTGTTGTTTTAATCAGTATGTACCAGACACTTGCACCCTATCTGTCCATTCATTACGTGAAGTCGGATGAAACCTTCAGGAAGGTAAAAATGGCCTCCGATGGGGATGTTATGGAGGGATGTATTCCGGCAACACCGGATAAGGAGAGAGAACTGTGGGAGAAAGAGATTGTAAAGATACTTCAGGACACAGAGAATGGGTTTGGCATGTCGGAAGTAGAGGCGGAGGCAGTGATATCTGAGATGAAACAGATGAAGATTACGGAGGCGTGTCAGTATCTGAAAACGGAATACCACTTTAATGGTGCCAATTATGTGTATGAGGACGTTTCATGGTATCAGGGAAGCCCGGAGGAAGTCAACCGGTATATCAGAGAAAATCTTGAGAAACATCCATTCTCCTATTATTTCGGAAGAAAATTTACAGATTTTGCAAGCCTGCATATGGCATTCTTTGCAACGGTTCTGCTGGCGTTTTTATTTTTCCAGGATATGAGGAAAAATACTTATGAATTGCTGCACACCAAACCGATGACGGCTTTTCAATATATTGCCGGGAAAATAAGCAGTGGATTTCTCATTATGACGGCGGCACTGGTCATTATGAATATCGTATTTATCATTTTGTGTTACGCCACGGCAGTAAAATCAGGATTTGCTATGAACATACTGGATTTTGTTCAGAATTCGATCCTGTATGTCCTGCCGAACATCCTGATGATCTGCTGTGTGTATGCGGTTACAGCGCTGCTGTTTAAGAATCCGCTTCCAGCGGTTCCGGCGCTGGTTCTTTATATCATTTATTCTAATATGCTGACATGGGATAGCAAAGGACAGTGTCATGCAAGACCATTCTCTATTATGGTTCGATTTCCGGGGAATTTTTTTGAAACGGAATTGCCACATCAGGTATATCTCAATCAACTGCTTCTTGTGGCAGCATCCATACTGCTCATGTTTATAGCGGTGTGGATGTGGAAAAGGAGGAGAGTATATTGAAGAAAGAAGTAAAAATATGTATGCCATATTATAAAATTGCATATTCAATCGCTTTTGTTGTGATATTGAGTGCAATCCAGCCTGTTGTATATGCGAATGAAATCGGGCAGGCAGTAGAAAGAGCTGTTTCGCTTCTGGCAGTCGTTTTCTGTGCAGATACTTATCTGGTGGAAGTGCAGAGCAAACGCTCGGAAGTATTCTGCCTTTATAATCTAAAAAAGCAGGCAGGGGTAGTTTATAAAAGACTATTTGTGCAGGTAGCTTATCTGATTGGAATCAGTTTGTTGGCATATGGACTCTTTTATTGGCAGAAACCGGTGAATCTGACAGAAGAATTAGATGGCGGTGCCTTGTTTGGAATTTATTGTATTGCGATTCCCGGAACTGTTTTGTTTTGGAGTGTGCTTTCCGTAACTGTCAGCAATCTGGTTCGAAACAGATGGATTGGTATGGGTGTCGTGCTGCTTTTCTGGTTTTTCTCTATTTCCGGAAAGGCAACTCAGTTTTTGAAAAACTGGGGACCATTTTCCTACGGAACTTGTGATTTCGGTAAGCTGACAGAGTGGAGATGGCTTGGCGGGAAGGTGCTGTGCGTGGTATTTGCGGGGATGATGCTTGCATTTGTTCCTAAGATATTAAAGAAGAGAGGGTAAGATTATGAGTATAAGAATAGACGATTTAACAGTAACATTTAAAAATGGAGTGACAGCGGTAGATCATGTGGATCTGGAAATCCCACATGGGATATTTGGTCTGTTAGGTGAAAATGGTGCAGGAAAAACAACGTTGATGCGGGTGCTTACAACGGTGCTTGCACCCACAAGTGGAAAAGTTCTGTTAGATGGTACGCTATATTGCGAAGCAAATTACGAAAAGATACAGAAAAAGATTGGGTATCTGCCACAGGAAATTGATCTGTATCCGTCTTTGACTGTTCGAGAATGTCTGGAGTATATGGGAGATCTGGCTGGAATTGAGAAAAGAGAAAGCAAGAAAAGGATTGATTACTATCTGGAGAAGACCAGTCTTGCAGACCATCAGAAAAAGAAAATGCGGCAGCTTTCAGGTGGAATGAAGCGAAGAGTTGGATTAGTGCAGGCATTACTCCATGAGCCGGATTTTTTAATTGTGGATGAACCAACAACAGGGCTCGATCCGGAGGAACGCATCCGTATCCGTAATTTACTGGTAGATTTTGCAGAAGAACGCACCGTATTATTTTCAACGCATGTGGTGGAGGATCTGATGGCAACCTGTAATCAGCTTGCGGTTATGAAAAAAGGTAGATTCCTTTATACAGGAACAATGAGGGAATTATTGAATAAGGCAAGAGGGCATGTATGGGAATGCTGTACAGAGGACGAAAGCCTTGCAAGAGAATTAGAAAGAAAATATCATATTTCCAGTAAGCAGTATACGGAGGAAGGAATTAGATTAAGACTGTTAGGGGAGAATATGCCGTCAGAAAGTGGATGTATAGCTTGTGACGTAACTTTGGAAGATGCATATATCTATGTAACCAATCGATAAACATTGTTAATGAGGAGTGAAAGCTAAATGCTAAGAAAAGCAGGTGATGTTATGGGAAAGTGATGATTCTTACCATTTCTGATTCCGAAGAGGGAATCCTGAATAAAATTAAATCAGTTCTAGCCTGCGAAAGTACGTTAGAAGTTATGGAGATTACAAATTCTGAAAAGTTGACATTCCAAGGTTTGGAAATAGACCAGCTTCAGCGGAGCGTAATCAAAGATGGTAAGGTTGTGGAACTTACCAGACATGAATATGACCTGCTTTTTTATCTGGCCTTATCCCCCAATCGGGTATTTACAAAAGAACAGATTTACCAGCATATTTATGAGGATGTGGAGTCAGAAGTGGATAACCGTGTCTATGGGTTAGTCAAGAATCTGAGAAAGAAAATAGAAGAAAATCCGGAAGAACCGCACTACATAGAAACGATACGTGGTGTAGGCTACCGTTTTCGGGCATAAAAAGAGCCGTCCGATTGGGCGGCTCGAAGTATTTAAACAGCAGTTTTCTTCACTGCCTGTTTATAGTTACCGGTAGCATCGTAATCTCCAGAGAGGAGCAGATTCTGGCGAAATTGCTCCAGTTTGATCTTGAAGCGTTTCCCATCCTCAACAGTCGTAAGCATGGTAAGAGCTTCTAGCATTCCCTGAATATATCCGGTTAGCAGGTAATATCTGCAGGGTTCTTCCGATGGTGAGATATTGGACAGGGTTTCTTCCAGATGTTCCTGACGTTCCCTGAGCCATGCATCCCAGACATCCAGTTCCAAATCAGTCATGGTGTTCCTCCTTTAAATCTGATGATAATCGTCTTTGGTGTGGAGGGGAGAAGTTTCATGCACAAGCATTTTTCTGCTCCAGATCCAAATATGGATTTGTAAATTCAAAAATAATAAGTTCATCCGCATCGAACATGAGCTCCAACTCTTTTAGTGTAGCTGCTGGATATCCGCAATCTCTGAATCGTTCTAATACGTCTGTTTCCGTTTCAAATGGTTCACCGTCTTCCAGCTTTTCTCCGATTATTAAGCCACATGGAGTCAATAGGCTTTCTTCATATAAGCGGACACAATATCGGTCAGGGAAAAATAGGTGTGCTTCATCCGTGTTATAATAAATTCGTTCTCCAGGTTCTATGCTTTGCATCACAAAGGGAACATGATATGCAGCGGCTATCGCCTGATATGCTTCATAAAGTGGAGTCCATGCTGTCTCTAAAGAAAGTAGAATATACGTATCATTCCATTCCATGTAGCTGACATTTCCACGAAGAGATATTCCGGTGGAATCTATTTTCTTGTGGGAAAATAAATTGCCAATCCAGCATAAATCAGGATTCTGGTTCAGAATGATGTAGGTTTCCAGGTCCTCCCACAAGTCATATAGTCCTTCCGGATTTCCTTCTGTATAAAAGATCACATCATCACAGCAGATATTTGCCATTACACATCCACCTCCGTTCCAAAAGTTTCACCCATATTCTGGTTGGAAACCGTAAGGTTTACAGGGGATAAGGTGCCAGAGGCAAGCCATTGTTCGATTGCATCAATTACCTGCTCCAGCGTGTCGTTATAAGCCACATTGCAGTCTTCCAGTCGGAGAAACTGCAGGTATGCTTCATGAAGAAGGCTTGGATCATCACGCAGCGTTTCATATGGAAGGTTGCAGAGTCCGATTCTTTCCTCCAGACGTTCCATGGAGCGGCGGATGAAGTCGCAGGAAATAAATTGTTCCCGGTAGATGTTATAAGCAGCTTCAAGCTGGTCATAGGTCAAAATAAATGAGACTTTCTCGCAAGGATTAGATGGTTGTTCTTTCATGGTAAATTCCTCCATTCATACTATGATTGGCTGGTGGTACGGATTCTCTTTGTTCGGGAGTAAGATGTACCAGTAGTTTCCAGCGCAGGTCGATTTCTCGGTGAATCCAGGTATCATTTTCATAAACTTCATGTGTCAAAAAATTGTAAATTGTCGGTTCTTTTTCTATATCATCCAGATCTGCGACCAGACAAGTTGCCTGATTCACATAGGGCCAGAGTGCCTGTTCGACCATATGGCGTAGTTCCAGTATCAGAGGATATATCTGTCCTACATCATAGGTTTTGGACATGCAGGAGCTGATTTTCTTCAGCATCCCGGAAGTTTGTATCATCTGGTTGATGACGGTACATTGTTCCTCCACATCTGCATCCGGATTCAGGACCAGCCGGTGGAGCAGCACAGATTTTGCATAGGCAGAAGCGGTCAGGTTGATGTTTCTGACCAGTTCTTCATACGGCTGCTTATACTGTGTCTTCAGCACTTCCAGAGGCACATGTTCCCGGTTCTTCTTTAAGGTGGAGAGGAGCCCCGAAAGGCAGCTCTCCAGTTCTTCCATTCTTGTCAAGCACACATCGCCTCCAGCTCCATCGGAACACGGGTGTAGCTGAGACGGTAAATACTGTTGCAGGTCTCAAATACCACACCGTTTTCGGATACTTCCAGAATACTCTGCACCGGACTGGTAGCAAAGGTCTGGTTATAACTATAGATCCACGCCCGTTCTCCCAGATGGAGGGGCAGGGACAGGATTCCGGTGAGGACATATTCTTTCTTTTGGGTGGTGTGTAAGGTTATATTTGTATTCTTCATTGATTTCACGCTCCTTTCCTTACTTAATTTTGTTTGCAATTACGGCAGCGACCAGTTTAGCGCATCCCAATTCCATCTCGGATAAATGCTGTCCGGTTCTGGAACAGAGAAGAAGTGCCAGCGGCTCTCTGTCTTCCCTTAAAATCGGGAAAAAAGCACAAACCGGTTGACGGGTGTTGGATACCGGGTAGACAGGGCAGTTCTCAGCAGAGATCAGTTCCTGGCCGTCCGCAACCAATTCGGCGAGTTCTTCTGTAACGGGAGTGCCTTCCGGAAGATAGATGCCCGCAGATACGAGTATGTGAGCCTCACTGCAAATTGCGATACCACAGTGGATGACACTGTAGAGGACGGAAAGATAGGAAGCCATTTCCTCTTTTCCGTTTAAGTGGGTAGGGCATTTGCGTAAAAGCAGCTCCATTCCCACATTTTCCAGTTCCAGTGCATCTCCGTCTGAGAGCTTCATTTGTTTCCGGATTTCTGCAGGGATGACGATACGCCCCTGAGAGTCCATGGTCCGGATGAGTGCAATATTCATAACTAAAGTCTCCTTTCTTAAAAAGAGGAGAAGCAGTAAAGTACCGCTTCTCTTCTGAAAATTTAGGCAGCGTAAGGCGGAGCCTGTGCTGTCTGTTGCATTTGACTGTTCTGCTGGTCTGCCAGCATCCGTTTTCCGTTATTGATCAGTGATGCAGCAATCACCGTTTCCCAGTTGGAAATATAGGAATCCGTCCGCTTCAGAAGCGTGAACAGATCCATGTCGGTAAGCTGGATGGCTGTCGTCTTTTCGGACTGGAAGCTGCGTGGCTGCATGTAGGAACCACCGTTCTTATTCTGTGCTTTGATGCCTTTCCCATTTACAATCTGGATTTTCCATGGGCTTTTCATAGGCTGCCCTTTGGAATCATAGGGATGTCTGGAGATATAAAACATCTGGGCTGTGGAATAACCGTTCTGATCGGGATTGCCGTAGATCTTGCTCTGGCTCCATTCAAATTCCTGAAAACCGGAAGTGATCCGGGTTAAGAGGAACTGGATCTGTTCCGGTGCCAGGTTGAAACGGGTGATGATATTCCGGTCTCCGGTACCGTTGGAATAATCCTGAATGGTGATGCAGATTAAAGAATGTACTTTATGCCCGTTTTCCTGATATTCCCCTTTGGCATGTAGCTGTGCATAGTTGCCGAGTGGTGCGTAGCGGAGCCGGTCATAAAAGGCAATGAGTGCCCGGTCATTCTGGATCTTGCAGATCTGGTCGGTAATCCGGTTTTGATAAGTTTCATTCATGAGTATTCACCTTCCTTTATTTGAGATGCTGTTTGACAAGCTGTGCCATATTCTTTGGAAGCTCTTCCAGTTTCGTGATATCCAGGAATCCGTCCTTGTAAATCCTGCGGATATTTTCCTTATCGTCACCAATGGCAGCCGCAAACAGGATGACATCCCGTTTTTCGTATTCTTTCTTGATGCCCCGCAGATCTGCCTCTGCTTCCGTTCCGCTGTAGCCGTAATCGGCTGGCTGACCGTCAGAAATCAGGATCAGCAGCTTCTGAAGCTCCGGGCGTGTGCACAAATGCTCTGCTACGAAGCGGAGAGCTGCGCCGTCCCGGTTCCCGTTGCGGTCGCACATATCCATCAGCCGGTAACAGTCCTCATTGTCCACAGAATCAAATTCTGCATAGGAGTAAAGAGCAACGCCGCCTGCATCCGTGGAATGCCCGTAAATGGTGATAGGGATACCGAGGCTTTTACAGAAATCATAAAGGACAATGGCAGTCTTTCTTGCATGTGTCATCCGGTCACCCCAACCCATCGAACCACTCTCGTCAATCAGGAGGGCAACAGCCAGACGTTTTTCCTCTCCTGGAAGTCTGGTTCTGGTAAAGATGGTTCCGTCTGTCTTATAGAGAGCATGGGAGTCCAGACGTTTTCCAAACAGGAGATTCTTCTGCTTTCCGCCTTGCTGTTCTTCTTTCAAAAGCGGCAGGATGGTGCTTTGCAGCTTTTTGGAAGCCCGCAGGAGCGGGGGAGCAACTGTCTGGTATTCATTCTTCAGGTAATCGGAAACACTGGTCAGGCGATGGATGGTAACATGGATGCCTGCATGGGCATTGCCGTAATGAATATAGGCGATATGTATTACTCTGGAAAGAACTTGTTGAGCGTATCCAATGTCTCTTTTGCAGTAAATCCCCAAAGGATGGTACTGAGTGCTTCAATCGCAGCCCTGCGTTTCCGGTAATAGGTGCGGTAGGAAATATTGGTGATGTGGTGAGCCAGCTTATCCAATATCTCATCTGTATTTTTCATTTCCTGTGGAGAGAGAAAAGCGTAGTAGAGAATCCAGTAATACTGTTCCCCATGCTTGTGATTGTTCCGGAGGAGATCGATGGATGATTCCAAAAGCTTCAGCATCTGGTTGCTTCTGGCAATACTTTTTGCCCGTTGTTCGATGTCGCTTCCGGTAAGATCAGCCCCGGCAGCATAGATGGAGTCCAGAAATTTGTCGATGTCATTGTCGTATTGGAGCTTAAACTGGTGCTCCATCTGGTGTACGACTACCTTCAGGCTGTAGGTTGCATCCCGGTATCTGCGTAAAAACTGATAGGTGTCGTGAAAACGTGGATCTTCTTCGGGTGAAGGAAATCCCTGTGTATTGCGGTTTGCCATGTCTATTCCCCCCCTTTCAGTGCAGAAGGCTCTGCCACGGCAGGCATCTTTTGGGCAGACTCATCCCCTGGACTTACGGACAACTCAAACCGATAAGCGGCATTTCCGTAGGGACAGATAATATTTAGAGTAAATGTATTAAATATATCTTTGCAGGCTGATAATGGAGATAATATATAGCGGGTTTTGGAGCAGTGGCAACATGGAATCCCTTGTGAATCCAATAGTTCTGCGACTTTTTGCACGATAAATTTCATGTGTGAATCTGGAACGCAGGAATCATTTTTTGTAACGGTGATTTGTGAGTCTGTGACAGTTTCTGAAACGCTAACAGAAGCAGAATCCTCAATAGTGATTTCTTCAGGTACATGGATTGGTAATTGCATCTTCATAGCGATCTCCTCCTTGTCAATCATAACGTCGCTGATATTAAACATCACGGACAGGTAATTGTTGAGATAAATTACGCTTCCGTGTTTTCCTGTAAATGAGATAAGTGTAATGTATTCTTTTTCCTCCAGTTTCTTCAAGAGTCGTGATACCGATGCCTTTGACAGACTCCACCTTTCACCCAGTTCATTAAAGCTGGTAAGGGGATTTCCGGTATTATCCCGGTAATAGACAATGGGACCGGAATCAGATCCCAGGACAGAGGAATCGTTGTAAACTGCATGAATCCACAGATCCAGAATAACATCCATTTCCGAGCATTTTCCAATGCCAATTAGTTCGTGAACTTTGGCAATCGGGAAAAAGAAAAACCCTGTATCTTTTTTACAGGGATAGTTGTATTCCAATACGGTATTGTCTTTGGGCCAGTCTGATATTTTGAATTTGACCAGGCGGTTTTTGCCGAGAAGAGAGTAGGTAATGTAATTCTGCTCTTCAAAAAATCGAAGGATGGACAACGCTTGATGTTGGAAACGGCAGCGAAACCATTCCTGAAGATCTGTGACTGTGCAGATCCACTCTCCTGGACCAATGGTATAGGTAATGTGTTCCATCCGGCGGTAGGATGTGCGGTAATTTGCATAGGAGCATAATACCAGATAATAAAAAAGAAAAGAGCCCCCGGTAGTTCGGATGCTCTTGGTAGTGATTAAAGTTTGTATGAAGTCACGGTAAATGCGACAGCGTGGAAATTCCACGATTTGTTTGAGTTCTAATTTGTAATTCATGGTGATCTTCCTTTCAAAGTATATTTAATTGTAATCGGACTTTTCATAGTGTTGGTATCAAGAAGAAGCCGATGGAAGTATAGCAAGTAGTCGTGTCACTCATTGCATTTTTATTGCATTTTTAAAATTTAGATTATGTGGCTATGTTGCTCTTAACTGGTTAAAAAGCCTTTAAAATCGTCTATATGCGTTAATACTCCGTACTGTCTGTCTGGAGTTTGAATAAAAAAATGGAGCTCGGAAATTCAGCATTTATGCGGGTTTCCGGGCTCTTGTTGTGTGGTTTGAGTGCAGATTGAGTACAATTTTTAGTGTCTAATATGTTGACCACAAAACGGACATGCATTATTATCCCAAGCTGCTTTCATTTTTAGAATATTTATGGGTTCACCACAATTGCTACATGGAAAAATCTCTCCTTCTTTGATTTGCAGTTTTTACTTCTCAAGAGGACATATCAAATGATCTTGATCAATATAAGCTAACTGATGCTGATTATGCTAATCCGACTTCTTCTACAAAATTTACAACAGGTGGATGGGATCTTGTTCAGTTTCACCCTTCTTATGGATATGAAGATTTTATCAGAGGAATAGAGGTGAAAATACCTGCGGGACAAACTACACCAAGTTACGAAAGTGTTAATCGTATTCTTGGCAAAATTGCAGAATTTTCAAAAGCAGCAGCGGATAATGCTGCAGGCGGTCCACAGCCTAAGTTTTATCTTGTTGTTGATGAAATTAATCGAGCTAATTTAGCAACAGTATTTGGAGAACTCATATATGGCCTAGAATATCGCAATAGCAAGGTATCGACACCTTATGAAGTAAAGAATAATGTAACAGGTGATATTACAAAAGATATTGTTCTTGGAAAGAACTTGTTCATTTTAGGAACAATGAATACTGCGGATAAGTCAATTGATGCCATCGATTATGCAATAAGAAGACGTTTTATCTTTATTGATAGTCCTGCAAATAGAGATATTGTAATGAAATGTTACCAGAATGTATCGGGAAATACTGATGAGAATTCTATAGAACTTCTTCTTTTTGATGCCGTTCAAAGAATTTTTGATGATAGCCGATTCTTTAATAATGAGTATCAGAAAAGCGATGTGCGTATAGGACACACATACTTTTTAAGAGATAGAAAACGAGGCTATGAGGATGCAATAATTGAGCATTTTATTTTCCAAGTAATTCCAATCCTTAGGGAATATGTAAAAGATGGTATTCTTGATGTTACGGAAAATCTAGTACCATTGGAACATGTGGTTTCTGAGATTCATTCTGCAGGCAGTGGGGAAGAACAGATTGAATTGTTAAGCGAGAACATTATGCTTTATGTAAAGGAATTTGGTAATCTTACGAAATCAAATGCGACAATAGATAATGAGTATATTGGAAAATTTCTTGATGATCTACGTAAAGAATTCGGTTATTAAAAAATAGGTGATGAATTATGGCAAAAGAAATAATAGCTCACCATCTTACTGATTGGTCAAAGGTTGATGAAAAAGCTGGTTTTTGGGGAAGGATTGATCTTCTACGCCCAGAAATAAATTTTGGCATACATAGATACAATGACAATTTATGGACAAGCGGACAGGTTGGTGTTGGACGATTATATGATAGAAATGGTGTGCCAATACAAGATAATGGCAAAGAGCATGTATTAATCATATCGTCAAGTTATGGATTAGATCCATGGACGATGCTTGAAACTGTGATGTTGGATGATGAATACGAAGTATATATGGATGAATTAGCTGCTGATAATAAATATTTATTTCATATTTTTTATGATCAGCCATTAATTCGTCTCCCTCAGAATGCAAATATTGATGCGGAAATATTGTTTGCATTAAGTTATATAAATTCTTGTCATGCCTTATGTAAGAAGGGATTGAAGAAAACTCTTATTTATCATGATGAGAACTTAACAGCAAAAATACGCGGAAAAATAGATGTTAGTAAAAATATAAAGCATAATACAGCAAGAGGTCGGAGTGACAAATTTTATTGCAGTTACGTAGATTTTACTGATGATAATATTGAAAACAGAATTGTAAAAGCAGCGCTGCTAAAGAGCAAGAAAATATTAAAAGAAAAGTTTTCAAGTGAAGCATCGGTAAATGGAAAAATAAATTTTTGCTTGAATAGTTTGCGGCATGTAAAAGTAACCAATATAAGTAATACAGATATTAACTCATCAAATGTTGGTGGATTGTATTCTTATTATAAGCCAGCTATTCAACAAGCTAGGGCGATTTTATCATTGAATTTTCAGAGCCATAATGAAAAGAATGGCGAAAATGAAAAGGGATTTGTATATACAATTCCATACACAATTAATATGGAAACATTATTTGAGTATTATGCTAGAACGGAGCTAAAGAAGGCTTTAAAGGGAAGTGAGTATCGTGTTGAGCAGTATTCAAAAAAATTATACTTACAGAAGGATATTGATAATGTAGATGATGCTGAAAAGGGAATACATCTGATGTCATTTTGCATTCCAGATATAATTATCTACAAAGAAGATAAGCCAGTCGTAGTAATAGATGCAAAGTATAAATTGAGTGGAAGACCAGATAGATCAGATAGTCATCAGTTATTGTCATATGTATTGTTAACAGGAGCTGACAGGTGTGGTTTTGTTCTTCCAGGTGAAAAAACCGAAGTAAAAGAAATGGTTTCGACGGGAGATAATTATCTACCGTTGGCACCTCGGATTCTCCGATACTATGAATTGCTTTTAGGCAGTAAGAGTGATAGTAGTGAGCTCCAGAAGGTTTTACAATAGGACAAATCCGAGATTATTATGATTTGAAAAATCAAAGAAAGAATATTAATTAAATATGTTTACTGTAGGGACAGCAGTGCTAAGCTAATCCCAAGTGGAAGGCTCCTATTTTCAGACTTAATTGTTTGAGAGTGGGAGCCTTTCTTGTTGCCTTTTAGCACTGCTGTGGGTTCCTGCAGTCAATATATGAGAGTAGATTCACTTTTGGTCGTATACGGTAAACTATCCGTACTGCTCTAACTTTAAGCCGCCGTTTCCGGCGGCAAGGTTTTAAATATTAGTTGCTTTTGTTTTGCTCCGGCATATTGCTGGAAGTTTTTCAGACCATGGCAGGATATCATCTATAAAACTATATTCCCTGTCATCCTGGTGGTCCTTCAATACAGTCAGGACATGTTCAAGATACCGAAAAGGATTCAGATTGTTAGCTTTTGCCGTTTCTGTGATGCTGTAGATAATGGCACTGGCATTTGCGCCATCCAGACTGTCGATCAGCTTCCATGTATGCTTATGGAGACAAAAGCTACGCAGAGCACTTTCTGTCGCATTGTTATCCATAGGAATATCACCGTCTTCCAGAAAGGCTTTCAGAGAAACTTCCTGATTGATACAGTAGTTGATCCCATCCAGAGTCTTTCCTCTGGAAAGCTGATTTTTAATCTGGATCTCTTTTACCCATGCAAAGAAGGCCTCTACAAGAGGTCTGATATTGGCCTGACGGTACATCTTTCTGACTTTTGCAGGCTGTCCCTCCATCTGGTTGTCCAGATGATAGATTGCTGCGATCCGGCTGACTGCTTCGTAAGCTACAGTCTCTTTCGCATTTTTCTGTGCTGCTTTCGGCAGGGCTTTCAATGCCTCCGCAAACCTGCGCCTTGCATGTGACCAGCAGCCGACAAAGACGATGTCTGGATTTTCCCTGTCCAGCTTCCTGTATGCAGAGTAACCGTCGCATACTACGATCCCTTTAAAATACTTCAGGAATTCCTGGCTGATCCTGTAAAGAGGAAGCCCGTTTACGTACTTGGCATTCATGATGCTTGCCGCAAGTGACGGAGTGAGCAGGCTGTTACGGAGCAGATTCTTCGGACGGTCCGCTTTTATGATTGTCTGGTTGTCCTTACCAGCGTAGACTGCCACATGATGTTCTTCAACAGTATAGACTGCCGGCTGCACACGTACCCTTTTATATATCTCGTCTGGAAACTGTTTCCATCCATCTGTGCCAAAGACATCCTGGAGTTTTTCTTCTGACAGGGTATGGACGATCACTTCAATCGGAAGATCTTTTAGATCTGTCTCCCGTTTTCCTTTATTTTTACGACGCGGCTGTATCACATCTTCCTCAACAGGCTCAACCACATACAGTGTTTCCGTAAGTGCTTCAGCCTCATTAAATATAAGCTCCAGTTCCAGCTGTCCGGAGATCGTTTCCAGTTTTTCGGAAGAACGGCCGTAACGCTTAGTGTTTGCGTCAGCGATCTGCTCGATCAGGCGCTCCATGTTTGTATTCAGCTGGTGAATCTGATCCTGCATGGACAGGATGACTGCCATAAGTGTTTCCCTGCTAAAATTATTCAGTTCTTCTTCTGTATATACTTTTGCCATGGATGCCGTTCTCCTTTATCTGATGTTCCTATTGTAACGCAAAGATAAAGAAAAAGCGAATCAGGCAGACAGGGTATTCGTCATTTTTACTAATAGATGAATACTCTGAAAAACTCAAAAAACTATTAGTTTTTCGGGCTTTTCAGAGTACTTATCCACAAGCCCTGTAAAGGGGCCTGAAAGTACTCCTGAATAAATGAAGGCAGCGGAATTATGAAAAGTGGATAACTCTTTTTCGGGACTTATGATGATTGGAAGATGTTTTTTTATTTTCTCTGTTTTGCACAGGATCTTATAAGATCTTATCCGGTCTGACTTCCTGGATCGGATGGCGTGCAACAATTTCCAGTCCCTGCATGAGATATTGGTACTGCTCTGGGGTGATCTCCAATGCTTCTTCTTTTGTGCGGGGTCAGTTGAATGCACCCAACTCCAGTCTTTTGTATAGAAGCAGGAAGCCATCGCCTTCCCAGACCAGCCCTTTGATGCGGTCAGTACGTCTTCCGCAGAACAGGAACAGAATATCTTTTTGATACGGATCCAGCTGAAAATTGAACTTGATAATGGATGCAAGCCCCTCCATACCACGTCTCAGATCTGTGTAGCCGGTAGCGAGATAGATCCTGCGGAACCCGGAAGCATCATTCAGCATGAAAGATATCTCCGATACGTGACAGGAGTTCTGCTGAAACGGAATTGGATATCTCTACAGAGACCGGTCCTTTTCGGAGGATGATATCCGGATGGAATCCATCTCTGACAGACTCCTGTTTTATTGGAATGCTGATCTCTGCGAACGAAATCTTTTGTGGGCTGGTTTCATCTGCCGGGTCTGTGATAACCGAAAGGTCCTTTGATGTCGAAGCAGCAAAAGCTTCTTTTCTGAGAATCCTTTGCCAGTAAAAGAATTGTTTGTCTGAGATCCCATTAGCCCGGCACCATTCAGTTTTATTCATACCGCTGTTCAAACATTCATTCATGATCTGGGTCCAATGTTCAATGCGGACCTGACGTGTGATCTTATCCATAAGATCCTCCTTTAAAAAACTTTTAGTTTTACAAAGGGATTATCTCATGGTTTTAGGTGAAAAGCACGGTACTAACTATTTACCGTATACGAAATATATGTGTCGTGAGGAGAAGTTTATGCTGTATATAATACTATTAGCTGAGTTATATGGACATATGTCAAAAACATTATTGACATATGCCTTTTATAGAGCTATTATATAAGAAAAGCGAGAAAGGAGCAGTTTATGCCGAGACCAGTAAAATGCAGAAAAGTTTGCCATTTCCCCAATGTTTTAGAATTCTTTCCGGCAGATGATACTGAGAAAAAAACACCTATTGTTCTGACGGTAGATGAGTATGAAACCATCCGTCTTTTGGACAAGAAAGGTTATAGTCAGGAGCAGTGCGCAGCATCTATGCAAGTCGCAAGAACAACCGTTCAACGAATTTATGAGATTGCCAGGAAGAAAATAGCAGATGCACTCATTGATGGATATCCGCTTAAAATTGAAGGTGGAGATTTCAAAATCTGTGATGGTCAGAGCGGTAACTGTAGGCTTGGAGGATGTTATAAGCAGGAGCTTCATCAAAAATATGCAGCAGAAAAAGGAGAAGGTATCATGAGAATAGCAGTAACGTATGAAAATGGACAGATTTTCCAGCACTTTGGACACACAGAAACATTTAAGATTTACGATGTAGAGGAAGGAAAAGTAGTACATTCAGAAGTAGTAGATACGAATGGAAGCGGACACGGTGCATTGGCGGGAGTTCTTAATGCATTGAATGCAGATGTTCTGATTTGTGGCGGAATCGGAGGCGGCGCACAGACAGCGTTAGCGTCAGCCGGTATTAAGCTTTTCGGAGGAGTTTCCGGAGATGCGGATGAAGCAGTAGAAGCTTTTATCAATGAAACACTGGAGTATAATCCGGATGTGAAATGTTCTCATCACGAGCACAGCCACGGGGAAGGACATACATGTGGCGAGCATGGATGTGGAAGTCATAGCTGTCATTAAGAAGAATAGCAAAAAATAATAATACAAAAGAATGTGTCAAGGTAATGGAGAAAGGCAACTGTTGACTTTTGCTTTTTAGCGTGCTAAAATCGAGAGTGTAGAAAAACAAAGACGTTTTGCAGTCATTATTGCAAAGCGTCTTTTTATTTTATCAGCAGTGATAAAGAGTGTGCGGTAAACAGATAATACAGAAAAGGAAGAATGCCTTATGAAAGAATTGTTATTTTTGCTTGTATTGTTTGTTTCTAATGTTATTCAGGCTATCACAGGGTTTGCCGGTACGGTATTGGCGATGCCGCCCTCCGTTTATTTGCTTGGGCTGGATCATGCAAAGGTGGTCCTGAATGTTATGGCCTGGCTGTCCGGACTGATGATCGCAGTGACCGGATATCGACATATAAACTGGAAAGAATTGCTTAAGATGTCTGCGGTCATGTTGGTTGGAATGTTTGCAGGGATACAGATCTTCCGGATCGTGAAATCTGAAAATATTCTTCTGACAATATATGGAATCATAATCGTCGTAGTTGCATTAAAGAATCTGTGCATCCATACAGAGAAAAAACTTCCGGATCTCATTTTGTGGATAGTTCTGATCCTGGCAGGGATAATTCATGGTATGTTTGTATCAGGAGGGGCGTTACTTGTGATCTATGCAACACAGGTACTGAAAGAAAAAGAAGAATTTCGTGCGACAGTGGCCCCTGTATGGGTGGTGCTGAATTTTTTTCTGATGGTTACCCAGTTCAGGAGCGGCCTGGTTGGAACGGCAGATATTCGACTGATCTGTATCAGTATCCTGCCATTACTTATAGCTACATGGTTAGGTAAAAAGCTGGTATGTAAAGTATCTCAGAAGGTATTTCTGAATCTGACTTATATACTGCTTCTGATATCTGGAGTATCTTTGATCGTCTGATGCAGTTGATCACAGGAAGCTGCGGTGGAGAAAGGTGTATAAATATGGCAGTAACATTGCGTGAAATCATAAAACAGGTACAGCATCTGGAGATGAAGCTGGTAGCAGGTGCGACAGGACTGGATCATGAAGTGTCATGGACTCATATGGTAGACAGCGACACGATTTCTGCATTTCTGCAGGGACAGGAGCTTACTTTTACAACTGGATTAGGATTGAATGAAAATCTGACTCTTCTTCGTCTGGTAAAGGAAGTATGGCGAAACAAAGCCAGTGGGATCGTGATCAATACAGGGCCTTATATCAGTGAGATCGGACAGGATGTTATTGATTTTGCAAATGAAAAGGGATTCCCGGTATTTGAAGTACCGTGGAGGGTTCGAATGGCTGAAATCATGCGGATCATATGTTTTGCAATAACAAAAGAGCAGCAGAACGCAATTGAGGTTGCGACGGCACTGAACAATGCCTTTTTATGTCCGTCCCAGGAAGAACTGTATGTTTCGGCACTGATGAGAAAAGGGTATTTTACAGACAGTGCATATACGGTTGTGAATGTGTATGTTCTGGAAGACAATGATCGTGTAACAGGAACAAGGCTAGAGCAGATTTTATCTAAACTGAGCAGTCATATCCGCTGTAATTATAATGGGATTTTGTGTTGTGCCCAGGATAAGCAGATCCTTCTGGTTTTGTGTGATTATTCTGATGAAGCATGCAGAAAAGTTATGGAGAGGATTTTTCAGATACTTTGCAGGATGGCACAGCAGAAGGAACAGATTTTTGTAAGTGTAAGTAAGCAGATTTCCGGGATCAGGCAGATTTATAAGAGCTATCAGTTTGCGGAAAAAATGTCTGATCTATTATGTGTCTGTCAGGTTCCGGGCGAGCAAAGCACAGATGGCGGAAAGATTATTTTTTACAAAGATCTTGGGATTTACAGGGTACTGCTCACACTTACAGATAAGGAAGCAATAAAAGAATATCTGGCAGATACAGTAGCTCCATTGTATGAATATGATGAGATGAACCACTCAGATCTGGTCAGAGTACTTCAGTGCTACCTGGCTAACGACTGCAGTGTCAAAAGTGCGTCACAGGAATTGATCGTACATCGAAATACAATTAATTATAAGCTTGGAAAGGCCGCTGAGATACTTGGAAAAAATCTTTCTGATTTTGATGTGCGTTTTCAGCTGAGGCTGGGTTTCCTGTTATATCAGATGAATGAAATGTAAAAGGAAAATGCGGCAGCAGAATAATAACGATTGTGCTGCAGCACAAAAATAATTGGATAGATGTCTATTGCAGACAGCCAGTGTCGAGAGTAATATATGACTCAGATAAGACAAAGGCGTCTGGTTCACAAATGAATGTGGGCCGGGCGCTTTTCTTATTCTACAACAAATAATAAGTTTGTTTACCGCAAAAATGAACAATATTTAAAACTGAATTACAGATAAAGAGGAGGAAGTTATTATGAGTTTAACAGGAAAAGAAGTAGCACAGATGCACAAAGATTATGTGATGCAGTCATGGGCAAGATCAGGAGCAGATACTTTACCGGTAGAAAGAGCCGAGGGAATTTATTTTTACGATTATGATGGAAAAAAATATGCAGATATGGCTTCACTTCTGGTGTGTTCCAACCTCGGACATGAGCTTCCGGAGATCGTTGAAGCGATCAAGGAACAGGCTGATAAGATGTGCTTCATGGCACCGGCATATGCATCCGAGCCTAAGAGCATGCTGGCAAAAATGCTTGTAGAAGCAGCAGGAGCAGATACATACAAGAGAGTTTTCTTCACAAATGGTGGAGCAGAATCCAATGAGAATGCTATAAAAATGGCACGTATGGTAACCGGAAGAACCAAGATCTTTTCCTGCTACAGAAGCTATCATGGAGCTACACTTGGAGCATCCAATGCTTCCGGTGACTGGAGAAGATATGCAGCAGAGATCGGTGGTGCAAATGGATTCGTACACTTTATGAACCCTCAGATGTATCGTGACGGATATACAAAAGGAGTTGATGATGCAGAGGTAACGAAGAAATATCTGGATGCGCTGGATCTGCAGCTCAGATATGAAGGCCCCGGAAATGTGGCAGCGATCCTGATGGAGTCTATAGTAGGTGCAAACGGTGTCATTCTTCCTCCAGACGGATATATGGAAGGTGTTCGTGCACTTTGTGACAAATATGGAATCCTTCTGATCTGTGATGAGGTTATGGCAGGATTTTACCGTACAGGAAAAATGTTTGCATTTATGAATTTCGACATGAAACCGGATATCATTACATTTGCAAAAGGTGTTACCTGTGGTTATGTACAGCTGGGCGGATGTATTGTAAGTAAAAAGGTTGCGGAGTATTTTGAGGAAAATGTTCTTCAGTGCGGACTTACTTACAGTGGACATACACTTGCATGTGCGGCTGGTGTAGCAGCAATGAAATATTATAAAGAACACGACATCGAGGGCCATGTAGCTGAGATGCACGAGATCGTTGCTCCGTTTATGGATGAGATGGTAAAGAAGCATAAATGTATTGGTGAAGCAAGATGTATCGGTTTGTTCGGTGCACTTGAAGTAGTCAAGAATAAAGAAACCAGAGAACCGATGCAGGAATACGGCGTACCCGGACCGGTAATGCCGTGGATATTTGCAGAATTAAAAAAACGTGGCTTTGCAACCTTTGGACGTGAGAACTTTATTGAAATCTGTCCGCCACTGATCATCACGAAAGAGGAGCTGGAAGAGTATCTTCCGATCCTTGATGAAGTGCTTACAATGGTCGATGAAAAATTTTGTGACTGATAAAGCAGGAGGTAGCCTATGAACTGGGATTATCTACAGCCGGTAAAAATTCATTTCGGCAAAGGCAGAGTAAAAGAAATCAAAGAAATAGCCAGAGAGCTTGGCTGCAAAAGAGGCCTTCTGGTGGCAGGACCGTTTTTCTTTAAAAGCGGTCTTGCCGAAAAGGTCATAAAAGAGTCAGAAGGAATGATCGTTGCTTCTTTTGGAGATGTTTCTCCAAACCCGGACGTTGTAGAGGTAGATGCCTGTGCGGAAGTGATCCGGCAGAAAAATATCGGATTTGTGGTAGCACTGGGTGGAGGCAGTCCCATGGATTGTGCCAAAGCAGCTGCCAGTGTAGCTCTGACTTCGGATTCCATCCGTAAGTATCATGGAACCGGAGTAGCAATGCCGGAGAAACATCTTCCACTGATCGCAGTTCCTACGACTGCAGGAACAGGAAGTGAAGTGACCTGTGTATCAGTTCTTTCGGATCATGCAAATGGAAAAAAAGCGCCGATCGTATCAGAGGGATTTTATCCGGCAGCAGCTATCATTGATCCTGAACTTACTTATACAATGCCACTGCAGGTTACGGCAGGAACAGGAATTGATGTTCTTTCCCATGCGATCGAAGGCTATTGGAGCAAAGGTCATCAGCCGATCTGTGATGTACTTGCAATGCATGCAGCAGAAATGGTATTCAAATATGTTTACAGAGCATACAGGAAGCCCGATGATGAGGAAGCAAGGGAGAAAATGTGCGAAGCATCTTTGATCGCAGGATTGGCGTTTACTTTACCGAAAACCACTTCGTCCCATGCGTGTTCATTTCCATTGACCAATATTTATCACATCCCGCATGGCGAGGCGTGTGGCCTGACCCTGGATTATTTTATAAGAATCAATGCAAAAGGCGAAGGTGGTGAACGTGTAGAGGAATTTGCCAGAAGGATTGGATTCAAAGATGCAGAAGAGATGGCGGATGCAGTTCTTGAATTAAAGAAAAAAATGGGATTGCGGTGTGATCTGAAGGATCTGGAGCTTGATGATGATCAGATTGCGGAGCTGGTTCGCATTAGCAGACACCCGAACCTTTATAACAATCCGGTAGAGATCACAGACGAGATGCTGGATGAGATGTATCGATATCTGTCCGGAAAGTGAAAGATTTTGATTGAATATTGAAAAAAATAATGATAATATAAAAAGAGACGATGGAGTCCGGATACTTTGGTATCTGGGCTCTTTTTGTATTTATGGATGGGAGATGAAGGATTATGAAACTGATCACAGCAATCGTAAGACCTGAGAAAGTGATGGATGTCATCAAAGCACTGGAGCAGGAAGGATATTTTGCTTTTTCAAAATGGGCAATTTCAGGAAGAGGTAAGGAAAAAGGAATTCAGGTAGGGGATGTCCTTTATCAGGAAATGGCAAAAAACATGCTGTATATTACTGTTGGGGACAAAGAAAAAGATGAGGTTGTAGATATTATCATTAACAGTGCAAAGAGTGGGCAGTATGGACATTATGGTGATGGAAAAATTTTTGTTTCCGATATCAGTGAGGCATATACGATCAGTGAAGAAACCAGAGAAGATGATGATGAATGATATGATTGATGAAGCAGGAGGATATATATGGGTGAAAGAAATAAAAGAACAAAATTAAAAAAATCCATGGGACCTGGTTCGATCTGGGCAGTTGCAGTCGGTTCCATCATTGGATGGGGATGTTTTATACAGGGTGGTCTCTGGACAGAACGTGCAGGTGGACCGCTCCCGCTGTTTCTGGGATTTCTGGCAGGCGGTCTTTTAATGATCGTGGTAGGCTACAGCTATTCTTATATGATCGCAAAATTCCCGGTAGCGGGTGGTGAATTTGCCTATGCATATAAAGGCTTTGGAAGAACTGCTTCGTACATATGCGGATGGATGCTGTCGCTTGGATATCTGTCTATTGTAGCTTTGAATGCAACGGCACTTCCGGTATTGGCATCCTATATTTTTCCTGGAGTCTTTAACAGAGGTTACCTGTATACAATTGCAGGATATGATGTATATATGGGTGAAGTCGGATTATCCCTGTTCTTTATCATACTTTTCGGGATCATGAATTACAAAGGTGCGAAATCTGTAGGAAATCTTCAGCTTGCGATGGTCCTTATCATGTGTGCAGCGGTTGTTGTATCAGTCATTGGTGTGATCGCAACAGGACATTTTGATGCTTCAAATCTGCAGCCGGCATACGGAGCCGAAGGCAAGTCTCTTGGAAGCGGTTTTGTATCTATCCTGGCATTGGCTCCGTTCCTTTATGTAGGATTTGATTGTATTCCACAGGCGGCAGAAGAATATGATTTTCCACCACAGAAGTGCAAAATGCTGATCATTTCAGCATTGATCGTAGGTGCTTTGATCTATGGTGCAATGGCACTGGTGACAGATTGTGTTGTTCCCTGGCAGCAGGTTCTGACTATGACAGATGCGAATGGAACTCTTGTAAAATGGCATACAGGTGCAGTTCTTGATCTTGCAATGGGAAAAGTTGGTGTGTGCTTTGTGGCACTGGCAGTGTGCATGGGGATTTTTACCGGTATGAACGGATTCTTTATGACATCCAGCCGTCTTTTATTTGGTATGGCAAGAGCAAAAATGCTTCCGTCAGCTTTTGAAAAGGTTCATCCGGAGCATAAAACTCCGTCCATATGTGTTGGGTTTACCATGATCATCTGCTGTATCTGCCCATTTTTCGGCAGAGAAGTGATCGGCTGGGTTGTAGATATGTGTTCCGTAGGTACTGCGTTCGGATATTTCTTTACCTGTGCAGGTGCTTATATTCTTCTGAAAAAATATGGCGATGATACAGATACAAATAAAATCCATCCGGCAGTAGCAATGGGCGGCTGTGTGATCTCTGTTGTAATATTGCTGCTCCTGATCGTGCCCGGTTCTCCTGCATTCATGGCTCCACAGTCCTTTGCAGCACTGATCGTGTGGGTGTTGATGGGAGTTACTTTCTATTTTGTTTCAAAGAAAAATTTTGCGAAAGTCACTAAGAGGGAAATGGATTATCTGATTCTTGGAAATGTACAGGTAGTTCGAGGACTGAGAAAAGGAAAAGATCAGGGAAGAGTTGTACAGGGAAATATTGTGGCTGATCAGAGTAATAAATCTTAAAAGGTAATAAAACGGCTGCAGGCCTATAATACTTTCAGGGTAACGGAAAGACTCCCACTCAAAAAATGGGAGTTTTTCTGTTACCGGAGTATCATATTTGCAAGGTGTGATTTATAAAGTATCTTGACAGAGGTACCGATCCTGTTATACTATTAAAACTGATAAAGGGGAGTAACCTACGTTTGGAAATCTGCGTTTGCAGTGTCGTCAGTACGGTGGAAACATCCGGCGCTGCAGGGAAATGGTGAGACTTTTATTGCATTTTTTGTTGTGCAATAAGGGTTTCTTTTTTTATATCCTTTTATCAAAAAAATCCTTTATTGCATAAAAAAATTACAGTTGGTGAATATTTGCAAAAAAGGAGGCAAAGGTAATGAAAGAAATTTATCAGCAGACAGCAGAAGAAGTTCTCGAGCGTGTGAAAAGCAGGGAATCAGGGCTTACCGATGAACAGGTCAGACGGTCCAGAGAGAAGTGCGGATGGAATGAGCTTGCAGAAGGAAAGAAAAAAAGTATTTTGCAGATCTTCTTTGAACAGTATAAGGATTTTCTGGTGCTGATCCTGATCGCATCGGCAGTGATATCCGGTATGCTTGGAGATGTGGAAAGTGCAGCAGTTATTGTGATCGTTATTACGATCAATGCGATTTTGGGAACTGTGCAGACAGTAAAGGCTGAGCAGTCCCTGCAGAGCTTAAAGAAGCTTTCCGGACCGGAGGCAAAGGTATTACGTGATGGTGTGGCGGTACAGCTCCCGGCAAGAGAACTGGTTGTAGGAGATGTGATCCTTCTTGAAGCAGGTGATATGATCCCGGCCGATGGAAGATTGATTGAAAATGCAAGTCTTAAGGTCGATGAAAGTGCCCTTACCGGGGAAAGCCTTGCGGTTGAAAAGAGTATGGACACTATTTTGGAAGAAGCACCGCTTGGTGATCGGACAAATATGCTGTTTTCCGGAAGTTTTGTCACATATGGGCGTGGCAGAGCAGTTGTAACGAATGTAGGAATGCAGACAGAGGTTGGAAAGATTGCGGGACTTCTGAAATCGACTTCGGAAAAACAGACGCCACTTCAGGCGAATCTGGATGATTTTGGAAAGAAGCTTTCTATTCTGATCCTGATATTTTGCGGAATTCTGTTTGCGATCAGTGTATTCCGCGGTGAGAAGATCAGCAGTGCATTTATGTTTGCAGTAGCACTTGCAGTCGCAGCGATTCCGGAAGCTTTAAGCTCCATCGTGACGATCGTCCTTTCTTTCGGAACACAGAAGATGGCAAAGGAGCACGCGATCATTCGTAAGCTCCAGGCGGTGGAAGGTCTTGGAAGCGTTTCTGTTATCTGTTCAGATAAGACCGGAACACTCACACAGAACAAAATGACAGTGGAAGATTATTATATTGATGGAAAAAGAATCACAGCAGATGCAATTGATGTAGCAGATCCGGCGCAGAGATGTCTTTTGGACTACAGCATTTTATGTAATGATTCAACAAATGAAAATGGAGTGGAGATCGGAGATCCGACGGAAACGGCATTGATCAATCTGGGCAGCCGGTACGGAATCGAAGCTGCAGGTGTAAGAAAGCTTTATCAAAGAGAAGGAGAGCTTCCCTTTGACAGTGACCGTAAGATGATGTCAACACTTCACAGAATTGATGGTGAGAACCGGATGATCGTAAAAGGTGCGGTTGACCGGCTTCTGGAGCTGACAGACAGAATCTGGACAAAGGACGGAGTTCGGGAAATCACAGAAGCAGATAAAGAAAAGATCCAGCGCCAGAATCAGGAATTTTCAATGGAAGGGTTACGGGTACTGGCATTTACCTATCGTGAAATTCCGGAGAAGCATGTATTGACGACAGAAGATGAGAACCATCTGGTATTTCTTGGCCTGATCGCTATGATGGATCCGCCGAGGGAAGAATCAAAGGCTGCAGTTGCAGAATGTATAAAAGCGGGGATCCGGCCGGTCATGATCACGGGGGATCATAAGATCACAGCAGCTGCAATTGCAAAGAGAATCGGAATTTTACACGATCTGTCGGAGGCCTGCGAGGGCGCTGATATTGAAAATATGAGTGATGAGCAGCTGAGGGAATTTGTCCCGAATATTTCTGTGTATGCAAGAGTGTCACCGGAGCACAAGATCCGTATTGTCCGTGCATGGCAGGAGAAGGGGATGATCGTGGCAATGACCGGAGATGGTGTGAATGATGCTCCGGCATTGAAGCAGGCAGATATTGGTGTTGCAATGGGAGTGACCGGAACAGAGGTCGCAAAGGATGCTGCAGCAATGGTGCTTACAGATGATAATTTTGCAACAATTGTAAAAGCAGTGGAAAATGGACGAAATTTATATCAGAATATCAAGTATGCGATCCAGTTTCTTCTGTCAGGAAACTTTGGTGCGATCCTGGCAGTTCTTTGTGCATCCCTTGCAGGACTTCCGGTTCCCTTTGCACCGGTACATCTGCTGTTTATCAATCTTTTGACAGACAGTCTTCCGGCGATCGCATTAGGCGTGGAGCCGCACAGCAGTGAGGTGATGAATGAGAAACCAAGATCAGCAGACGAGTCAATACTGACAAAGGATTTTCTTGGTAAAATCGGTCTGGAAGGACTGGTAATCGGTATGATGACGATGATCGGATTTTTGACAGGATATCATCAGAATGGTGCACTGCTTGGCAGTACTTATGCCTTCGGAACACTTTGTCTGGCACGTCTGTTCCATGGATTCAACTGCAAATCGGATCATCCGGTTATCTTTACAAAACGTTTCTTTAATAATAAATGGCTTCAGGGAGCATTTGCACTTGGGGCAGTACTCATTACCGTTGTACTGACGGTTCCGGGACTTCATCTCCTGTTTAAAGTAGAGACGCTGGATCTGATGCAGCTTGGCTGTGTATATTTGTATGCGTTTGCAAGTCTTCCAATCATTCAGCTACTTAAATGGATACGTATGAAATTGAAAAAAAGAGAGGAAAAATAGTGGATTTAAGCAAAATATCTATAAAAAAAATCAGGGAGCTTATTGTGTTTACGGCACTTCTTGTAGTTGCCCTATGGAAATTCGATGTGGTGCTCAGCATGCTAAAAGCAATATGGGGGATTATATTTCCGTTTGTGCTTGGCGGGGCGATCGCTTTTATAACAAATGTGCCAATGAGCTTTTTGGAAAAGAAAATTTTCGGAAGAGTAAAAAAAGAAAATAAGACAGTTGGAAAACTGGCAAGACCGATAAGTTTGCTCCTTACAATCATATTGGCGGTTGGTGTAATCGTACTGGTAATGTTCGGGGTGATTCCGCAGCTTACGCGGACAATGGGAACTCTGATGATGAGTATCGCTGATTTCATTCCGCAGATGCAAGGCTGGATTCGGGAATTTTCCCATAATAACCAGGAAATCATGAAGCTGGTAAATCAGGTGCAGTTTAATCCGGATCAGGCGATCAAGTGGGGGATAAGCCTTCTTGGAAACGGTGCAGGAAATATGATGAATACCACAATGTCAGCAGTGGGTTCCATAGTCAGTGGATTGGCAACCTTTTTTATTGCTTTTTCATTTGCCTGCTATGTCCTTTTTCAGAAGGAGAAGCTGCATGTGCAGATCCGAAAAGTATTTTTTGCCTTTCTCCCAAAGCAAAAGGCAGATGCTTTTCTTAAAGTCTGTTCTCTGACTTATCGGACATTTGCAAATTTTCTTGCAGGTCAGTGTCTGGAAGCTGTGATCCTCGGCTGTATGTTTGTTGTGATACTGAGTATTTTGAGGATGCCATATGCACTTTTGATCGGAGTTTTGATTGCGTTTACCGCATTGATTCCGATTTTCGGGGCCTTCATCGGGTGTGCGGTGGGAAGCTTTTTGATCTTTATGGTAAATCCGAAACAGGCAATTTTATTTATTATAGTATTTCTGGTGCTGCAGCAGATCGAGGGAAATCTGATCTATCCTCATGTTGTGGGTGAATCCGTAGGACTTCCGTCGATCTGGGTTCTTGCAGCAGTTACGATCGGCGGAAACCTTATGGGAATTGTAGGTATGCTTGTTTTCATTCCGCTGCTTTCCGTGTTCTATACTATCTTTCGGGAATTCGTATATCTGCGCCTGAAAAAAAAGCATATCAAACAGGTGACAAAGACAGAAATAGAGGAATATACGGCGGAGGAAATTGTAAATAGTGACATATCAGAGGGGAAATGATATGATGGACTTGTATTGGGATAGTTAAGAAAATCTTATATTTAAGGGGGGAGTTACTATGTGGTTTGTGTTTGCCTTGCTGTCTGCTGTATTTGCGGCGCTGACCTCCATACTGGCCAAGATAGGTATTGCCGGTGTTAATTCGAATCTTGCAACAGCGATTCGAACGATGGTGGTGCTAGTTATGGCGTGGGGAATGGTTTTCCTCACAAATACCCAGGGCGGGATCGCAGCGATCAGCAAAAAAAGCTGGCTGTTTCTGACCCTTTCAGGTTTGGCAACGGGTGCTTCGTGGTTATGCTATTATCGTGCCCTGCAGATAGGCGATGCATCGAAGGTTGTGCCGATAGACAAGCTGAGTGTCGTGATCACACTGGTACTGGCATTTGTTTTTTTGCATGAGAAATTTACAGCAAAATCGATGATGGGATGTATTTTGATCGGTGTGGGAACATTATTGATGGTTTTGTAAAAATGCATAAGAAAACTATATACAAAAGGAGAGTGTTATGAAAACACGAAAGAAAATTTCAGCAAAGCTGCTGGCGATCATGCTTATTGCTGCATTGCTGCTTCCTCTTGCATGGAATGTTCCGGTGGAAGCAGCCGCGGCAAAACAGATTGATGTTTTGTTCAGCCATGATACACATTCGCATTTGAACAGCTTTTCAACCATCGTAGATGGAGAGCAAAAAGAAGTTGGCGGATTTGCAAGGATCAAAACCCTGATCGATGAAAAGAAGCAGGAAGATCCGGACACCCTGGTGCTGGATGGCGGCGATTTTTCCATGGGAACCCTGATCCAGACCGTATACGAAACGGAGGCGGCAGAGCTTCGGATGCTGGGATATCTGGGGTATGATGTGACGACTCTGGGGAATCATGAATATGATTATCGTTCAAAGGGACTGGCAAATATGCTGGAGGCTGCGAAGGCTTCCGGTGAGACAGTGCCGGCACTGGTAGTGTGCAACGTGGACTGGGACAGCATGGAGCAGGATGGATTAAGCGATGGTCAGAAGCAGATCCGGTCGGCATTTGAAGCCTACGGTGTGAAGGATTATGTAGTAGTTCAAAAAGGAGATGTAAAGGCTGCGGTAGTCGGTGTGTTCGGTAAGGATGCCCTGGAATGTGCACCGACCTGTGAATTAAAGTTCAAGGATCCGGTTGAGGCCGTAAAACAGACGGTAGAAGAGATCCGAAAAAATGAAAAAGTGGATATGATCGCTTGTGTGTCCCATGGAGGAACCTGGGAGGATGAGAACAAATCGGAGGATGAGATCCTTGCAAAAGAGGTGCCGGATATCGACTTGATCATCAGCGGACATACGCATTCAGAGCTGAAAGAGGCAATTCAGCATGGGAACACATATATCGTATCCTGCGGTGAATACGGAAGAAATCTGGGATCACTTTCCATGACACAGAAGCAGGACGGACGGTGGGAGCTGACATCCTATGAGCTGATCCCTGTTTCTGAGGATGTAAAACCGGACCAGGCGACACAGGAACAGATCGATGCCCTGATGGATACGGTAGATAAGAATTATCTTGCCGATTTCGGCTATACAAGGGAAGAGGTTCTTGCTGAAAATGATGTTGAATTCAACAGTCTGGAAGAAATGGGCACGAAGCATGAAGAGTTGAATCTTGGTGATATCATGTCCGATGCATACATATATGCAGTGGAAAATTCCGAGTATTATGATGGTGATCCGGTTGATGTAGCCGTTGTTCCAAGCGGAACCGTGCGGGATACATACACAAAGGGCGATATCACAGTAGAGGATGTTTTTAATTCCTTTTCACTGGGGATCGGAAAGGACGGTGTTGCCGGATATCCGCTGATCAGTGCATACCTGACCGGAAAAGAGCTGAAGCTGGCAGCGGAGGTGGACGCTTCTGTATCGGATTTTATGACAACGGCAAGGTTATATTGCAGTGGATTGAATTTTGCATACAATCCACATCGGATGATCCTGAATAAGGTGACAGATTGTTATCTCACCAGGGCAGACGGAGAGCGGATCGAGATCCAGGATGACAAGCTGTATCATGTTGTGACAGATCTGTATACCGGCCAGATGCTTGGTTCTGTGATGAAAATGTCCTATGGACTGCTGTCTCTTGAACCGAAGGACAGGGATGGGAATCCTATTGAAAATCTGGAAGATCAGGCGATCATGGAGGATGACAGGGAATTAAAGGCCTGGGATGCGATCGCAAGATATATGCAGTCCTTTGCGGATACAGACGGCGACGGAATTGCCAATGTGCCGGAATATTATGAGACGACACATGGACGTAAGGTTGTGGAGGACAGCAGAAATATCATTGATCTGGTGAAGCAGCCGAATAAGTTTTCGGCAATGATCGCAGGTATTTGTTTGATCTTTATTGTGATCATTGTGCTTGTGGTATTTCTGATCCGAAGGATGATCCGCAGGATCAAAGTCAGAAAAGGAAAGAGAAATTCAAAATAAATATACGGCTGAGATCGTTAAAGTCCGTAAGTCGACGAAATCCCACGTGTCCTCTTCTCTGAAAAATCTGGAGAGCAGAGGTCTGATCGAAAGGATCCAGAGTGCGGACAATAAGAAGCCTGATGATCCCAAAGACCTGTGCATATATGTGGATCATTGCAATGGGACTTCAGCTTCTGTTTTAGGACAGCAAGCATTAAGTAATCGCCTGACTATGGATCAGACATTGGATGTCTGCAGCGTATTTTGGTACGTCTGCGGACATCTTTTTTTGAGATGAATTGCAATTTTTTTTGTAAAATTGTAGAATGAAAGAGCTTATGAAAAAGAGTCATGAAAGAGAGAATCAGGAAATGAATGATAAAATCGCAGTCTGTCTTGGAAAGGGCGGACAGAGAGATATGGCGGAAGCCTTTTGCAGGAGGACCGGAGCGCAGCTTCAGGATAAGCCGGGAGATTTTCTGACGGTGCGGTTTGATTCCAGGGGCGTTTCGCTGTCCGGTTTCGGGCTGACCTATCAGGGGGATTTTGTGGAGACGATGCTTCACAGAGTTACCAGAGGCAGACTTCAGCATGAGATGCTGGTGAAGGCGGTGAAGTCAGATAAGGAGGGAAGGAAGGCCATCGATGCTACGGCAGGAATGGGTGAGGATGCCTTTCTTCTGGCAGCCCAGGGCTATGAGGTGACGCTGTACGAGCAGAATCCGGTGATCGCAGCCCTTCTTAAAGATGCCATTCGCCGTGCCAAGAAAAATATGGATCTGAAAGATATTGCCGGTCGTATGAAGGTAATCGAGGGAAACAGTGTAGAAGGTATGTCAAAGCTTCTTGATCCTGTAGACGTGATCTATCTGGATCCCATGTTTCCGGCAAGACAGAAATCCAGCCTGATCAACAAGAAACTTCAATTGATCCAGAAGCTGGAACCACCGTGTTCCGGGGAAAAGGATCTTTTTGATGCAGCTATCAGAGCAAATCCGGATAAGATCATCGTCAAGCGTCCGCTGAAAAGTGAATGTCTTGCCGGCCGGGAGCCCTCTTATACATTGAAGGGGAAGGCAATACGATATGACTGCTATGTATTATAAAGTCAGACACTATCAATACAAAAATCGAATCGGAAATCTTAAGTCTGAAGCTGTAGGCGTGGTAAGCGGGGAAAAACATTTTCCCATATTTCCTGGAAATATGATTTTCAAGCCACTGACGAAATCCAAACCATTTTCCACGCCACTATATGCTTATGCAGAGGTGTTCTGGTCAACGATCATTAATGAATATTTTATGCCTGCGCCCAGGTATGAACTGGCCATCTGTGAAGGGTATGAGGCAGTAAATGAAAAATATCTTGACTACGGAACGGCAGTACCCATGGCCTATAAAGAAGGAGAATCCCTTTTGAATCTTCTGGAGTTTTTCAGGAAATATCCGGATGAAAAGGTAGATATAGATAATTATGTAAACTATTGCCAGATGTTTTATGATTATAGAGATATTTTTGAAGCTGATTTTTTGCAGGAGCATCAGGAAATGGCGGAACAGCTTGCCATGCAGGTACTGATCTCTGTCCTGAAGGGAGACCAGAATTATCATTATGAAAATGTAGCATTTCTCTGTGATAAAGATGGCGGGATCATAAGTCTTGCACCTATGATCGATCATGAATTTTCTACGTATTTTATGTTTCCGGACGATATTTCCCGTCATGTATACTGGCTGATGGAATTAAGCAAATCCATCCGCGGATGGGAAGTCCGGCCTGGGGAATATGATAATTTCAAAGATTCGGAAGAACGGAAACTAATGGAAAAAAGTGCCACCTGTATTCATAAAAATCTCCTTTATATAAAAGAACATTATCCGCAGACAACGGAAGAATTTCTGGATAAAGCAGAAAAACTGAAAACAGCATTGACGGAAGCTTCAGAGGATTTTCTGATCCGGGGAAATACGGAATATCCGGACTGTGCGGATTCCAGTGCCTGGCTGATCGGAAAAGCCCGATACAAGGATAAAGATGAAGAGAAAGCCAGTGCTTATGAGGCGGAATTATACGGAAAGGGGAAAAAGCTTGATTTCCGGGACGTAAGTATCAGTGCAATAAATGAAATAAAAGCTGTGATCAGTCAGATGGAAGAAGTTTTGAGAAAGAGAGAATAAACAAATGGAACAAACAAAAACAATATTAAAAAAAACCTGGGTGGTGGCAGCGCTTGCCTGCGTCTGCTGTCTTCTCTGGGGGAGTGCGATCCCGCTGATCAAGACAGGATACCGTCTGATGCAGATGGATTCTGCAGATACGGCAAGTCAGATCGTTTTTGCAGGTGTGCGTTTTGCACTGGCAGGAATCCTTGTACTGATCTTTGCATCTTTGCGTGAGCACAAGGTTCTGCTTCCGGATCGAACTGTTCTGAAATATGCGGTGCCAGTATGTATGGCTCAGACGGTATGTCAGTATTTCTTCTTTTATATAGGTGTGGCACATACCTCCGGTGTAAAAGGCGCTATTATCACAGGTCTTGGGAATTTTATTGCGATCCTGCTGTCCTGCCTTGTTTTTCACAAGGAAAAAATGACCGGGCGAAAGATGCTTGGCTGCATCCTCGGTTTTGCCGGCGTGGTCGTGATCAATCTCATGGGAAATTCTCTGGATGCGGGTTTTAGGCTCACAGGAGAAGGATTTATTCTGATCGCGCAGTTTTCTTACGGAATGTCCACGGTGCTGATCAATATTTTTTCCAGAAAGGTATCTCCGGTGGTACTCAGCGGAACGCAGTTTACCATGGGCGGGATTATTCTGTTCCTGATCGGAAAAGGGATGGGAGGACATTTCGGAGTGGTAAATGCCGCCGGTATCGGGATCATCTTTTATCTGGCAATGGTGTCTGCGGTGGCCTATACACTGTGGTCAGTGCTGCTTGCCTGGAATGATGTATCCAGGGTAGCGATCTTTGGCTTTGTAAATCCTTTGTTTAGTGTGATCCTGTCTGCACTGGTTCTGGGAGAGGTACGTCAGGCATTTAATATGGGAAGTCTCATCGCACTGTTTCTTGTCTGTGTGGGAATTTATGTGGTAAATCAAAAAAAATCTTCATAAGTGGTATTGCAGTTATTGTTCTCAGGCAATATTTTTTGAAGCATGTTGCTGAGAACGGAGTGAACAGTAACGGTCGCAGAATGAACAGTAACGATGCCGGAGTTCTGAAAATTGATTTCAATACGGCATTGTGTTAAAATAGCTCCATAAAAAGTGTGAACATAAAAATCCATGCCGGAATAACTGCAGGATCCGGAAGCATATCCTGCACCGGACAGATAAGGAGGAAAAATATGGAATTTCAGAAACTGATCGAAGAGAGAAGGACCATCCGTAAATACAGCCCGGAGAGCAGGATCACAAAAGAAGATCTTCTTGCAGTGATCCGGGCCGCTCAGGAAGCACCCAGCTGGAAAAACTCCCAGACCGGAAGATATTATTGTGTAATGTCCGAAGAGATGGTGGAGAAGGTCAGCAGAGAATGTCTGCCGGAAATGAACCAGGCAAAAGCAGAGAATGCCTCCCTGATCGTTACAACCTTTGTACATAACCATGCCGGATTTCAGAAAGACGGAACACCAGATAATGAACTCGGAAACGGCTGGGGCTGCTATGATCTGGGACTTCAGAACGAGAATCTGATCTTGAAGGCAAAGGAGCTTGGATATGGAACCCTGATCATGGGACTTCGTGCCGGAGACAAGCTCCGTGAGATCCTTTCCATTCCGGAAACAGAAACGGTAATGGCAGTGATCGCCATCGGAAAAGCAGCCGAAGAGCCTGCAAGACCGAAACGTAAAGATGTGGAAGATATTGTGAGATTTTATTAAATAATAGAAGAAATGCCCGGTACATATCAAAATGTTCGGGCATTTTTTAATGGAAATTAAAGAGCAAAATGGTCTGAAAAGGATTGCCTGGAGGAGTGAATTCTGTTATCCTGTAAGAAAACAGCTGTGACAACATGGAAGGGTTTTGAAAAGCAGAGTTTGGGAGAAGCAAAAAAGCAATACAGTAATAGCAAGGGAGGTTTTTAACCAATATGCAGATCATACATGAAAATGAATACGAAGAAACCATGAAAAATATCGTAACGCCATATCTTCTGTCTCACAGAAGGGAACTTTATGTACCGGGTGCGGATTATCCGTTTCGTAACGAAAGCAAACGAATCACAGGTAAGATCCATATGCTGCAGTATCTGTCTGATATTGATATGCCTAAAGGTGTGGTAGTCATCAGCCACGGATTCACAGAATCAGCAGTAAAATATGATGAAGTGGCCTATTATTTTCTTAAGGAAGGCTATCATGTATATATTCCGGAGCATTGCGGCCATGGCCGCAGCTATCGTCTTACCGCAGACCCGTCTCTGGTTCACATCGATACATGGAGAAGATATATCCGCGATTTTCTGAAAGCATGCCGCTACATAAAGAAAGCACATCCGGATCTGTCACTTAACCTGTATGCACATTCCATGGGTGGTGCCATCGGTGGTATTGCTGCAGCCTGGGAGCCGGACTGGTTTCACAAGGTGATCCTTTCTTCTCCGATGATCCGTCCTCTTACAGATAATGTTCCGTGGCCGGCAGCCACCGGCATAGCTCTGGAGAAATGCATTTTCGGAAAAGATGAGGAATATGTAGCTGGCCGAAAGCCTTACGATGGCAGCGGTTCTTTTGAGACAAGCTCCGCAACATCAAAACCAAGATACGAGCGATACAAAAATCTCCGTGCAGAACATAAGGAGCTCCAGACCTGGTCTCCATCCTACGGCTGGCTCTGGGCTTCTGCGGAAATGAGCTGGTATCTGCGTCTCTACGGATGGAAAAAATATACGGCACCAATGCTGCTCATACAGGCCCAGACTGAAGATCTGGTGTCTGTCCGTGCCCTGAAAAATTTTGCCGGAAAGATCAATCGCCAGGGAAAAACAAGCTGTGATTATATCCATATGATCGGAACAAAGCATGAGATCTATGGAAGCAGAGGTAAGATCCTGGAGAAATACTGGGGATATATATTTACATTCCTGGACGATACGGAAAATGATATTGATCACAGATAAGTATTTTTACTACAGGTATATCACATATTTAACAACAGGATTGGCAGCTTTTATTCACTTTCTTTCTTTATCATAGTAAAATTATAAAGCTTTTCTCTTATACATTCGACAAAAAATGTGATATAATCTAACGAATCGTCTTTTTGTACAGACAAACGTACAATCCAAAAAGACAAAATTAAATAAGGGAAGGATTATAGAATGTTATCTGTTATTGAATCAGTGAATGCTGCTGTAAACAATTTTATCTGGGGCGTTCCTGCGATGATCTGTATTATTGGTGTAGGTCTTTATTTAAGTATCCGCACGAATTTTCTCCAGATTCGGAAATTTCCCTATGCCATCAGGGTTACTATCGGACGTATGCTTCGGAAAAGAGAAGCTTCCGATGGAAGTCTGACACCGTTTCAGGCTGTTTGTACGGCGTTAGCTGCTACCGTGGGAACGGGAAATATTGCAGGTGTGGCAGGTGCTATTGCCATCGGAGGACCGGGAGCCGTATTCTGGATGTGGATTTCCGCACTTCTTGGAATGTGTACGAAGTTTTCCGAGGTTACACTCGCTGTACATTTCCGCGAAACCAATGCCAACGGAGATCTGGTTGGAGGACCAATGTATTACATTAAGAATGGTCTAAAAAAACACTGGCACTGGCTGGCATATCTGTTTTCCGCTTTTGGTGTGCTTACTGTTTTCGGAACCGGAAATGCAACCCAGGTTAATACCATTACAACAGCTATTGATTCTGCACTGATCAATTACAATGTGATCGCTGCAGACAATACTTCTACGGTAAACCTTGTTATGGGGATCATCCTTGCGATTCTTGTGGCAATGATCCTGCTTGGCGGAATCAAAAGGATCGGCCAGGTTACAGAAAAGCTGGTACCGTTTATGGCATTGTTTTATATTATTCTTGCCGTCGGTGTAGTTATCATCAACTGGAAAAATGTTCCGGGTGTTTTCAGCGCTATCATCAGAGGGGCATTTAATCCGGCATCTGTGACAGGCGGCGTAGTAGGAAGCTTTTTCATGAGTATGAAAAAAGGTGTTTCCAGAGGTATTTTTTCCAATGAGGCAGGTCTTGGTACCGGTTCCATCGCACATGCCTGTGCAGACACCAGAAAACCTGTAAAACAGGGGTTTTTCGGGATCTTTGAGGTATTCACGGACACGATCGTGATCTGTACGCTGACAGCGCTTGTCATCCTCTGCAGCGGGGTGCCGGTTGGTTATGGCGCAGCAGCAGGAGCGGAGCTTACCATCAGCGGTTTTACCAGTACATACGGAAACTGGGTTTCCATCTTTACAGCAGTTGCCATGTGCTGCTTCGCATTTTCCACTATCATTGGATGGGGACTTTACGGAGCCAGATGTGCGGAGTTCCTTTTTAAGGAAAAAGCTATCAGACCTTTTATGGTACTGTACTCTTTGGTAGCGATCATCGGCGCAACTGTTGACCTTGGACTTCTCTGGAGTATCGCAGAGACCTTCAACGGTCTGATGGCGATCCCTAACCTGATCGCAGTATTCCTGCTTTCCGGTGTGGTTGTAAAGCTTGTGAAGGAGTACTTCGCCGGAGAAGGAAAGAACGCCTGAAGGAGTTTTTGAAAAAAAAACTTGACTATCAAAACAAACAGAGTTAGAATTGGTTTAACTCATTAAAGAGTTAACACATAACAGAAGTAAATTCCATGAAGGGAATCAGTAAAGACAGAGGAACCGTCTTCAGAGAGCTGTGACTGGTGTGATGCAGCGTCGGAACTGCCTTGAATATCATCCCTGAGAAGGAAAGCCGAAAGTTTCAGACAAGTAAGTAGGTTTTCACGGGTGCTTCCCGTTACAGAAGTCGCGTATGCCGGTACGTTGCAGAATCGTGCTTGTTTCAATGGAGAAACAGGGTGGTTGCGGAATTTTATATCCGTCCCTGAAAGGGGACGGATTTTTTTTATCCAAAACATTTTAAACCACGCGGTAAGGATCTGAAACCGGAAAAATATACAAAAGGGGAAAGAGTATGAAAGTGTACAAAAAACTCATGAACGCACTTGCAGCAGTAGAAAAAATCGTACTGGTCATTTCCACACTGCTGATCCTTGTGCTGACTGTGGGAAATGTATTTTCCCGTAAGGTCATCCATCGCTCATGGTCTTTTACAGAAGAGCTTGTTGTAGCGGTGTTTGTTCTCATCACACTTCTGGCAGCAGCACTTGCCTGCCGTGAAAAAGGAGGACTGGTAAGTCTGACACTGGTTACGGACCGTCTTCCGAAAAAACTGGAAAAACCATCTGTGATCCTGATCACGGTCCTGAGTATTGTTTTTTCCGCAATTTTATTTAAATATGGAATGGACAAAGTTCTTACACAGCTGGCAAACGGCAAGAGAACTTTCGTATTGAACTGGCCGGAGTGGATCTTCTGGTCCTTCGTGCCGATCGGAGCAGGCTGTATGATCCTTCATTTTATTGAGTACTGCCTCGACTTCTGCCTGAAAAAAGATGATGAAAAGGAGGACAAATAAATGATCAGTGCAATCTTATTTATCTCCTTCTTTGTTTTCCTGATCCTGGGACTTCCCATTGCGATCTGCTTAGGTTTGTCATCTGTATGTGCCATCCTTTATTCCGGTACATCTCTGACGATCGTAGCTACAAATATGTACTCCGGAATCAGTAAATTCCTGCTTCTTGCCATCCCGTTCTTTGTTCTGTCCGGAAACATTATGGCAAAAGCCGGTATTTCCAAACGACTGATCAACTTCGTAGATACCTGCGTAGGACATAAAAAGGGCGGTATCGCCATTGTATGTGTTATCGTAGCCTGCTTCTTCGGAGCGATCTCCGGTTCCGGTCCTGCAACGGTTGCGGCACTTGGAGCAGTTCTGATCCCGGCTATGGTTGAGCAGGGCGGTTTCTCCGCACCGTTTTCCACGGCATTGATGGCAACTTCCAGTTCCATCGCCATTGTCATACCGCCGAGTATCGCATTTGTTGTATACGCTTCCATCACAGGTGTATCTATTGCAGATATGTTTATGGCTGGTATCGTTCCGGGACTTCTGATGGGTGTTGCTCTTGTGATCATCGTTATGATCGAGGCAAAGAAACATAACATTCAGCCATCCCGTGAAAAAGCTTCCGCAAAAGAGCGCTGGAATACATTTAAAGATGCATTCTGGGGATTCCTGATGCCGGTTATCATCCTCGGAGGAATTTACGGCGGTATCTTTACACCAACTGAGGCTGCAGCCGTATCTGTTGTTTACGGTCTGTTTGTTGGTATGGTGATCTACCGTGAGGTTAAGCTCAAAGATCTGTTTGACATTCTTGTGGATTCTGCAAAGACAACCGGTGGAATCATGCTGATCGTAGCGAGTGCTTCCCTGTTCTCTTTTGTATGTACCAAGTTTGGTATTGCAAATGCGGCATCTGAGCTTCTTGCCGGCATTGCACATAATCAGTTTACCTTCCTTCTGATCGTAAACATTATTTTCCTGATCGCAGGATGCTTCATTGATGCAAACTCTGCGATGTACATTTTTGTACCGATCATGCTTCCGGTATGTAAGGCTCTGGGCTATGATGTGGTAGCATTCGGTGTTATGGCAACAGTTAACCTTGCCATCGGACAGGTAACACCTCCGGTAGGTGTAAACCTTTTCGTTGCCATCAGTATCAAGATCAAAAAAGGTCTGGAGGTTACTCTTCAGCAGATCTCCAGAGCAGTTATGCCGATGATCGCTGCATCCGTTGCAGTTCTTCTGATCATCACTTATATTCCGGCTGTTTCCACAGCTCTTCCGAAGGCTCTTGCAAAAGAGGGCTCCTATACAGGAGACCAGTCTTCTGACACAGAAAGCCAGAGTTCCAAGGATTCCGGAGACGGAAGTGATTCCTTTAATACCATCGCGGATTACAGTGATCTTGACTGGCCGGAGATGACATGGAACTTCGCATGCTCTACAACTGAAACAAGTACCTGGGCTGACGGAGGACGTAAGTTTGGTGAGCTTATGGAAAAAGCAACCGGCGGAAAAGTCAAGGTTAATATTTACGCAGCAGATCAGCTGACAAACGGAAATCAGTCCGAGGGAATCCAGGCACTGATGAACGGAGACCCGGTACAGATCTCCATGCATTCCAATTTGATCTATTCTGCATTTGACCCGAGATTCAATGTAGTATCCCTGCCGTTTATCTATGATTCCTACGATGACGCAGATGCAAAATTTGACGGTGAGGCCGGAGAAAAGCTGAAAGAGATCCTTGGTGAGTACGGACTTCATTGTATGGGAATCGCAGAGAATGGTTTCCGTGAGCTGACAAACAGCAAGCATGAAGTAAAAACAGTAGACGACATGAAGAACCTGAAGGTTCGTGTGGCCGGTTCCAACCTTCTTATGGAATGCTATAAGAGATGGGGGGCAGATGCCACAAATATGAACTGGTCTGAGACCTACACAGCACTTCAGCAGAATACGGTAGAGGGTGAGGAGAACCCGTTGCCTGCGATTGACGCAGCCAGTGTACAGGAGGTACAGCCGTACTGCTCCATGTGGGATGCAATCTATGATTGTCTGTTCTTCTGTATCAACCAGGATATCTATGACAGCCTGACACCGGAACAGCAGCAGGTTGTTGATGAGGCAGGCCAGAAGGCTGTTGAGTATGAGCGTTATATCAACCGTTCCGGCGACGAGGAGATCATGAGCCGCTGGGAGAAGAGCAACGGTGTGACTTTTACAAAGAAAGAGGATATGGATATCGATTCCTTCAAGAAAGCAGTAGACGGAATCGACGACTGGTTTGTAAAGGAGCTTAAGAGTGCAGGCTATGACGATGCACAGGATCTTGTAGATCTGTTTACAGAGGATTCGGTAGATACCGTGGAGGATTACAGTGATCTGAACTGGCCTGAGACAACCTGGAACTTTGCATGCTCCACAACGGAGACAAGTACCTGGGCTGATGGAGGACGTAAGTTCGGTGAACTCATGGAAAAGGCTACCGGAGGAAAGGTCAAGGTTAACATTTACGCAGCGGATCAGCTGACAAACGGAAATCAGTCCGAGGGAATCCAGGCATTGATGAACGGAGACCCGGTACAGATCTCCATGCATTCCAATCTGATCTATTCTGCATTTGATCCACGCTTCAATGTGGTATCCCTGCCGTTCATCTATGATTCCTACGATGATGCAGATGCGAAGTTTGACGGAGAGGCCGGAGACAAGCTGAAGGAGATCCTTAACGGCTACGGACTTCACTGCATGGGTATTGCAGAGAACGGATTCCGTGAGTTGACAAACAGCAAGCATGAGGTAAAATCTGTAGATGATATGAAGAATCTGAAGGTTCGTGTAGCCGGCTCTAATCTTCTTATGGAGTGTTATAAGAGATGGGGGGCAGATGCTACAAATATGAACTGGTCCGAGACCTACACAGCACTTCAGCAGAATACGGTAGAGGGCGAGGAGAATCCGTTGCCCGCCATCGATGCAGCCAGTGTACAGGAGGTACAGCCATATTGCTCCATGTGGGATGCAATCTATGACTGCCTGTTCTTCTGTATCAACCAGGATATTTATGATGCGCTGACACCGGAGCAGCAGGCTGTTGTTGACGAGTGTGGTCAGAAAGCTGTTGAGTATGAGCGTTACATCAACCGTTCCAGTGATGATGAGATCAAAGCACGCTGGGCAGACAAAAACGGTGTGACCTTCACAGAGAAAAAGGACATGGATATCGATTCCTTTAAGAAAGCAGTAGACGGTGTAGATGACTGGTTTGTTCAGGAACTGAAAAAACAGGGCTATAATGATGGTCAGGATCTGGTAGATCTGTTTACAAAGTAATCTTCATATATGTTTATAAAAAGATAAAATAGCCGGAAAGAGGCAGTTCTGAGAGGATTTTTCAGGACCGCCTCTTTTCTTTGCGGAAAAAAGATTATATACTGATAGCAGTCCGGCATTTGTCGGGCAGGAGATTATTGAAATATGACCGGAACATAAGTAAAGCATATATTCGCATTTATTTTACTGTATGCTCCGGAGAGTTGATAAAGTAAAGGAAGAAATATGATAAAGATCGATCTGATAACCGGATTTCTCGGATCCGGAAAGACAACATTTATAAAAAAATATGCCTCCTATCTTCTGAAAAAAGGCATGAACATCGGGATCCTGGAAAATGATTTCGGGGCAGTGAATGTGGATATGATGCTGCTTCAGGATCTGATGGGAGACAACTGTGAGCTGGAGATGGTTTCCGGGGGCTGTGATGCGGACTGTCACAGACGGCGATTTAAGACAAAGCTGATCGCCATGGGAATGTGCGGTTACGACCGTGTCATCGTAGAACCATCCGGAATCTTTGATGTGGATGAGTTCTTTGACGCCCTCCATGAGGAACCGTTGGATAAATGGTATGAGATCGGAAATGTGATCGCCATTGTGGATGCGAAGCTGTCAGAGGATCTTTCAGCGGAAGCGGATTATCTGCTGGCTTCCGAGGTGGCAGATGCAGGCTGTGTATTACTGAGCAGGAGCCAGGAAGCCACGGTGGAAGAGATCAGCAGCACAAAAGAGCATCTCAACCGTGCACTTGGCCAGATCCAGTGCAGGCGCTGTCTGGACAGTGAGATCCTCACCGGAAACTGGAATGATCTTACGGACGCAGACCTGGAAAAGATCCTGGATTGCGGGTATGTGGCAGAGGATTACGTGAAGGAATCCTATGCGGAAGGCGGCGGATTTGATTCTCTGTTTTTTATGAACGTTCATAAAAGCGAGGAGGAACTTCATGAAACTGCAGAAAGGATCCTAAATGATCCATCCTGCGGAGATGTTTTTCGCGTAAAAGGTTTTCTCAGAAAAGAAGATGGACAGTGGCTGGAGCTGAATGCTACCCGCCATGAGATCTGCATCCGGCCGGCAAAGCTGGGACAGGAGATTATGATTGTTATTGGGGAGAAACTGAATAAAGAGGTAATTGATGGATACTGGAAATAATACTGCAGGAAAAACAGCACCGGAGAGATATGTCTCAGAGAAGGCCTTTGAAGAGCTGCCAGATACCTTTCAGAAGCTAGCAGAGCTGCTTGGAGAAGATCAGTTTGAACTGGTGGCAGTGAATGATGAGAAAGATCCGCAGGATCAGAAAGCAGCTTCAGAAAGTGCTTTTTCGGAAGCAATTGCGGAAAAGCCCGATGACAATATGTACAGAGTGGATTCTTATGTAAAAAACGGCGAAATCCGTCTAGTGTATCTTATGAATGATGCGGTAGAAAGCTTTCTTGTTTTTGGAAATGCCCGTATGACAGGTGTATACAAACCGGATTACGAGGGCGAGATCCTGGCAGATTTAAGCCGGCAGGGCAGAGAATACATCCTTGTGGTTCACCAGGATGATTCGGTGGTGACTTTGTTTTTTGAAACCCTGTCTCTGGAAAAACATCTCTACGATTACAGCCGGATCGGTCATTTCTGGGTAGAAGGGTATGAATACTTACGGCAGCTGGAATATCGGCTGGCGATCCTCCGCGACAAATATGATTATATAGGCGGGGACAGCTGCAACGCTCTGGAGGAGAAGCTTTCTGCACTGGTGGAATTTCCGCCATTGAATTACTGCTGTTATCCGGCTGTTCCGGAAAAGTATATTGTTCCCAGGGAAAATCCGTGGATTCCCTCGGAAAAGGCATTTGAGGTAATGGGAGAGATCGCAAGGCAGGCAGGAGACCGTACCTTTGTCAGGTGGCTTGAAATTTACCGGAAACTTCGGTTTAAATGGGTAGCACGGAAACTGGCAGGAATGCTTCACCGTACAAAACACATCCAGGTAACGATGTGCCTTTCTGAAAAGCTGCGGGAAGCTTCATCCGGATATGGGAATCGTTCTTTTGGAAAAGAAGCCGATGAAGAACTTAGAGTTCTTACAGAAAAAGCCAGGACAAAGCAGGCAGAGCTGAACGAGCAGGGTATGGGATCCGAAGTACTCAGGGAAGAACCGTTTACCATTGCCAGAGATTCTCTGGGATTTAAGGTTTATCTCATGAAATGGAACAAAGGAAGAAAAGACTGTACCGTTGAAATTGAAGAAATATGACGAAATATATATAGATCCGTAGAGAATATCTGTGAAGTGTTTTTGCCCGGCAGGGATTGCTTTTTTAAAAACACTGGGGTATAATCTAACGGAAAGAGTTAAGAACAGCCCTTTAATAAGAAAGGAGATTTTTAAAATGAAAGTAACACATATTACAGATATTGATAAATTTTTTGAGGTAATTGACAGCTGCAAGGGTAGAGTAGAGCTTGTAACAGGAGAGGGAGACAGACTGAACCTGAAATCCAAGCTTTCCCAGTATGTATCTCTTGCAAACATCTTTTCCGCTGGTGAGATCCCGGAGCTTGAGATCGTTGCAGCAGAGAAAGAGGATATCGACAAGCTTATGAACTTTATGATCAACGGCTGATAGGAAGAACGATTTTCAGGGATGTGAGCTTTTCACATCCCTCTATTAATCTGAATATAAAGCAGAATAGGAATGTCTGTTTTGTAAAATGGATATAATGACAGCAGATACAGAAACAGGTAATTTTTTCTCTGTCATTATGAGCATAACAGGATACAACCAGGGGGTACAATACTTCCTGGTCAAACTACGTTAAAAGGAGTGTATACAAAATGGTTAAAATTGATATTATCTCCGGTTTCCTTGGCGCCGGAAAAACAACTCTGATCAAAAAGCTTCTGAAGGATGGATTTCAGGGTGAGCAGGTAGTGCTGATCGAGAACGAGTTCGGTGAGATCGGTATTGACGGCGGCTTCCTGAAAGAGGCAGGGATCCAGATCCGTGAGATGAACTCCGGATGTATCTGCTGCTCTCTGGTAGGAGATTTCGGAACCTCTCTGAAAGAGGTTGTTACCAAATATGATCCGGACAGGATCCTGATCGAGCCGTCAGGAGTTGGTAAGCTTTCTGATGTTATCAAGGCTGTACAGGGTGTTCAGGACGAGGTTGACATTAAACTGAACAGCTATACAACTGTTGTTGATGCAAAAAAATGCAAAATGTATATGAAGAACTTCGGTGAGTTCTTTGATAATCAGATCCAGTATGCAGGTGCTATCATCATGAGCCGTACTGATATTGCAAGTGAGAAAAAGGTTCAGGAGTCCCTGGAGCTTCTCCGCAGCCTGAATAAGGATGCTGCTATCATTACAACTCCGATCGAGAATCTTGACGGTAAGAAGCTGGTAGAGGTTATGGAGCATCCGGTATCCCTGGAGCAGGAGATGCTTGAGGAGGAGCATGAGCATCATCATCACCACGACGGAGAGTGTGGCTGCGGCCATGATCATGAAGAGCATGAGCATCACCATCACCACGACGGAGAGTGCGGCTGTGGCCATGATCATGAAGAGCATGAGCATCACCATCACCATGACGGAGAGTGCGGCTGCGGCCATGATCATGAAGAGCATGAGCATCACCATCACCACGACGGAGAGTGTGGCTGTGGACATGACCACCACCATCATCATGCAGATGAGGTCTTCACAAGCTGGGGCCGTGAGACTATTAAAAAATATACACGTGAGGGACTTGAGAAGATCCTTGAGGCACTTTCCGAGTCTGATAAATACGGTATCATCCTCCGTGCAAAGGGAATGCTTCCGGCAGAAGACGGAACATGGATCTATTTTGATATGGTTCCGGAAGAAACTGAGATCCGTGAGGGTGCACCGGAATATACAGGCCGTCTGTGCGTGATCGGTTCTAAGCTTGACGAGCATGCACTGGAGGAGCTTTTCGGGATCGCATAAAGCATATGATAAAATAAATGTTCGTTTTGACGCAAAGCCAAAGCGGAATACAGATATAGATTGTTACAGAAAGGAAACAGATACTGTACATTAAATCGTACAGTATCTGATGGGATGGATTTATGGAAGAGACCAGAGTACCCGTTTATCTGATCACAGGTTTTCTGGAAAGCGGCAAGACCTCTTTCCTGAGCTTTACCCTGCAGCAGGATTACTTTCAGATCGATGGAAAAACACTGCTGATCCTTTGCGAAGAGGGTGAGGAAGAATATGATGAGGAAGCACTGAAACAGTGCAATACCGTTGTGGAGAGCATTGACAGTGAGGAAGAGCTTACACCGGAACGACTTGCGGCAATGGAGATCCTGCATCAGCCGGAGCGGGTGATCATTGAGTATAATGGCATGTGGCTGGTAAGTAAATTCGAAGAAATGGAAAAACCGGAAGGCTGGGGCGTGGAGCAGCATATCACCTGTGTGGATGCAAGCACATTCCAGGTCTATATGGCGAATATGAAGTCCCTTTTTATGGACATGGTCCGCAATGCGGATATGGTTATCTTTAACCGCTGCCAGGAGAACGATCCGCTTCCTTCTTACAGAAGAAGCATCAAGGTGGTGAACCAGCGTGCGGAGATCATCTTTGAGGATGAAGAGGGCGAGCTTGGTGATCTTTTTGAGGATGAGATGCCATTTGATATTGATGCGCCGGTGATCGATATCCTTCCGGAGGATTATGGTATCTGGTTTGTGGATTCCATGGATCATCCGGACCGCTATGTCGGAAAAACCGTTCACTTTAAAGCACGTGCCCTGAAGCCGCGTGGAATGGGAAGCAAATTCTTTGTTCCCGGAAGAACAGCCATGACTTGCTGTGCAGATGATACCACATTCCTTGGTTACATCTGCAAGAGCGCTTTTGCTCCGAAGATCGCAGAAGGCCAGTGGGTGGATGTTACTGCGAAGGTTGCGTTTGAGAAGAGAATGGAATATCAGGGAGAGGGAGTCGTACTTTACGCAGAGCATGTAGAAGTTTGTGAGCCACTTGCTGATGAGATGGTATATTTCAACTGATACGATCAGAGCATTTGTATGCCTTAAGGCATAAGAAGGCCTGGCGTTGAACCAGGTAGATTACAGCTGAGGAGTTTTTATGTATTTAATTGCAGGTTTGGGAAATCCGGGAAAGCAGTATGAGGCTACACGCCACAATATGGGCTTTGACACCGTTGACTGTCTTGTGGAGAAGCATAATATCCCGCAGGGCGGCGTAAAATTTAATGCCATGTATGGAAAAGGTATTATCGGCGGTGAAAAAGCTATTCTGATGAAACCGCTTTCCTATATGAATTTAAGCGGCGGTCCGATCCAGGAGATGTCCGGCTATTTCAAGATCGATCCGGAGACAGAGCTGATCGTGATCTACGATGATATCGATCTGGAGCCTGGGCAGCTTCGTATCCGCAAAAAAGGCAGTGCAGGCGGACATAACGGGATCAAGGATATCATCCGCCGCCTTGGAACTGAAAAATTTATCCGCATCCGTGTTGGTGTCGGTGCAAAACCGAAAGAATGGGATCTGGCAGATTTTGTGCTGGGTCATTTTTCGGACAGTGACCGCAAGCTTGTGGATGAAGGGATCAATGATGCGGCAGAGGCTGTGGAGATGATCCTGTCCGAGGGCGTAGATGCGGCGATGAATAAATATAACAGGAAAAAGCCTAAGAATTGAGGTTTGTATGGAAGCATTTTTGCATCCTCTGCAGGGTCTTGCAGAGTTTGAGGAAATAAAAAAGCGCTGTGGCGCAAACTGCGGAATTCTTAATGTTTCCGGATGCATGGAGTCCCAGAAGGTCCATCTGATGTATGGACTTTCCGGGCTTTTTCCATATCATCTGATCCTTGCGGATGATGAGCGCAACGCAAAGGAAATCTATGAGGATTACCGCTTCTATGACAAAAATGTATATTTTTATCCGGCAAAGGATCTTCTGTTTTTTCAGGCAGATATTCACGGAAATCTTCTGATCCGGCAGCGGATGCGTGTGATCCGGGCACTTCTGGAACAGGAAGAAGTGACCGTTGTTACCAGCATTGACGGATGTATGGATTTCTTGATGCCGCTGGAAAAGATCAGAAGCAGACTTCTTCATTTTAAAAGTGACAGTGTGATCGATCTGGATCAGCTGAAGGAAGAGCTGGTAGAGCTGGGGTATGAACGCACTGGTCAGGTAGAGCTTCCGGGGCAGTTTTCTGTGCGTGGAGGAATCATTGATATCTATCCGCTGACAGAGGATAATCCTTGGCGTATCGAACTGTGGGATGATGAGGTGGATTCTATCCGGAGCTTTGATGCGGAAAGTCAGAGATCTCTGGAAAATGTAGATGAAATTACGATTTATCCGGCCGCAGAAAAGATGGACGGAGAAGATATGGTATCCTTTCTGGATTATTTTCCGGAAGAAAAAACACTGGTGTTTCTGGATGAACTGAACCACCTGGCAGAAAACGGCGAGGGTGTGGAGGAAGAGTACCGTCAGAGTCGTATGCACAGAGAGGAAAAAGGCGAGGCAAATCTTCCGGAGCAGTGGCTATGTGGCTTTCAGGAACTGCAGAAGAAGCTGAACAGGCGGAATTGTGTGGCTGTATCCGCACTTTCTCCCAGACGTTCCGGATGGAAGATCAATGAGGAATTTGATCTTACGGTGAAGTCTGTAGATTCTTATAACAGCAGCTTTGAACTTCTGGTAAAGGATCTCATTCAGTATAAGAGTCAGGGATACCGGATCGCATTGCTCTCCGGTTCCAGGACCAGGGCGGAGCGTCTGGCAAAGGATCTTTCAGAGGAAGGACTGAATGCTTTTTACAGCCAGGACATGGATCGTATCATCAGTCCCGGGGAGATCATGGTGGTCTATGGTCACGCAAGACGTGGCTTCCAGTATCCGCTGATCAAATTTGCAGTGATGACGGAAACCGATATTTTCGGCAAAGAGCAGAAAAAGCGTAAAAAAAAGAAAAAGTACAGCGGAAACAGGATCCAGGATTTTGCAGAGCTTTCCATTGGTGATCTTGTTGTTCATGAAAAGCACGGACTGGGTATTTACCGTGGAATCGAAAAGGTAGAGGTTGACCGTGTTGTGAAGGATTACATCAAGATCGAATACCGGGGCGGCAGTAATCTCTATATCCTGGCAACCCAGCTGGATGCTTTACAGAAATATTCAGGATCCTCCGAAAATGCAAAAACGCCTAAGCTGAACAAGCTTGGCGGTCAGGAGTGGAATAAGACCAAGAGCCGTGTTAAGGGTGCGGTAAAAAATATCGCAAAAGAGCTGGTAGAGCTTTATGCAGTCCGCCAGGAGAAAGAGGGGTATGTCTGCGGACCGGATACCGTATGGCAGAAGGAATTTGAGGAGATGTTTCCCTATGAGGAGACAGAGGATCAGCTGGCAGCCATTGAGGATACCAAGAGAGACATGGAAAGCACCAGGATCATGGACCGTCTTGTGTGTGGTGACGTTGGTTACGGAAAGACGGAGGTGGCTTTAAGAGCTGCGTTTAAGGCAGTACAGGAAAGCCGGCAGGTGGTTTATCTGGTCCCTACTACCATTCTTGCCCAGCAGCATTACAATACCTTTGTACAGCGTATGAAAGAATTTCCGGTGAAGGTGGAGCTTCTCTGCCGTTTCCGGACATCTGCCCAGCAGAAAAAGACCATCGAAGGGATCAAAAAGGGGCAGGTAGATATTGTGATCGGCACCCACAGAGTTCTTTCAAAAGATGTGGAATTTAAAAATCTTGGACTTCTGATCATTGATGAGGAGCAGCGCTTCGGTGTTACTCACAAGGAGAAGATCAAGCAGATGAAAAAAGATGTGGATGTACTGACGCTGACGGCAACGCCGATTCCGAGAACTCTTCATATGAGTCTCATCGGTATCCGTGATATGAGCGTTCTGGAAGAGCCGCCGATGGATCGTGTGCCGATCCAGACATACGTTATGGAGTATGATGAGGAGACTGTTCGGGAAGCCATCCGCAGGGAGCTTCGCCGGGGTGGACAGGTGTATTACGTATATAATCGAGTCAATGACATTGCCGAAGTAGCCCTTCGGATATCCAGACTTGTGCCGGAGGCCAGAGTGGATTTTGCACATGGACAGATGAGTCAGAGGGAACTGGAGCAGGTAATGTATGATTTTATCAATGGAGATGTGGATGTACTGGTTTCCACCACTATTATTGAGACAGGACTGGATATTTCCAACGTAAACACTATGATCATCCATGATTCGGACAGATATGGCCTTTCCCAGCTTTATCAGCTCCGTGGGCGTGTAGGACGTTCCAACAGGACTGCTTATGCATTCCTGATGTATACCAAAAACAAGATGCTCCAGGAGACCGCGGAGAAACGGCTCAGCGCCATGCGGGAGTATTCAGACCTTGGAAGCGGTTTTAAGATAGCTATGAAGGATCTGGAGCTTCGTGGAGCAGGAAATCTTCTTGGTGCTCAGCAGCACGGGCATATGAACGCAGTTGGTTATGACCTTTACTGTAAGATGCTCAGTGAGGCTGTCAAGGAGGCAAAGGGAATCCGGACTATGGATGATTTTGAGACGACCATTGATCTCAACATTGATGCATTTATCCCGGATTCCTATATCGGCAACGAGTTCCAGAAGCTGGATATTTATAAGCGTATTGCCGGTATTGAAAGCCAGCAGGAATATGACGATATGTTGGAGGAGCTGATCGACCGTTTTGGTGAGCCGACAAAAGCTGTGTTGAACCTTCTTGCTATTGCAAGGCTGAAGGCTCTTGCCCATCAGGGATATGTGACGGAGATCAAGCAGCTTGGAAAAGATGTCCGGATCACGCTCTATGAAAAGGCTAAGCTGGATCCCGCAGGTATCCCGGCTATTATGGCGCAGTACCGGAGAGGTTTGCAGTTTAAGGCTGATCATGAGCCGAAATTTATCCTGACACCACAGGGAAGGCTGATCGAAGAGCTGATGAAGTTTGCGGGGAAGCTGGCAAAACTGGCAGAGCCACTGGAGTAAAGGGAAGAATCAGCTAAGCTTAGGGTTATCCACGGGAAAAAACATCCGGTTTGTGGATACCGGATATTTTCCCGGAAAGACTTGTGGATAATTTGTGAAATGTCGTGTAAGTTCGTGAAATTCCTTGCTCTTAAAGGTGAAAACGTTTATAATCAAGTATTATGGAATAAGAGCCGGACCGTGATTCTTATGGACGGATAGATGGAGGATGAAATGAGAAATTCAGTAAAGAAAGCGGCAGTTACTGCTCTTGTCTGCGTTACAGCGGCAGGAATGATGGCAGGCTGCGGAAATAAAAAACTCGATGGTACAAAGATCGCAGTGACAGTCAATAAGCAGGAAATCCCGTTTGGCGTTGTAAGTCTGGCAGCACGTATGCAGCAGGCACAGGCTGAGGCAATGTACAAGATGTATCTTGGCGGCGGAAGCGATATGTCTATCTGGAGTACCAAAATGGATGATGATTCCGATGAGACTTACGGTGAAAATGCGGTAACAACTTCTGTTGAAACTGTTGAAAAGATGTGTCTGGAGAAAGAACACGCTTCCGAGTATGATGTTGAAATCACAGATGACGAGCAGAAGGCTCTTGAGGAAGCTGCCAAGAACTTCATGGCTGCCAATTCTGATGAGACAATTGCAGAGCTTGCAGTTGATGAAGATATGGTGAAGACTTTCCTCGAGCTTGAAACATACGATGTGAAGATGAAGGATGCCATTGAAGCCAAAGCGGACGTGAAGCTGGATGAGAAAGAATATCAGCAGATGTCCTTCAGCTATGCAAGTGCAAAGGTCAGCGGAGATGATCTTTCCGATGATGATATCAAGAAGAATAAAGAGAATCTTCAGAAGTTCTATGACAAGGTTAAAGAGGATCCGGCTGCAGATTTCAATACTCTTGGAGATGAGATCTCCAAGGATATGACCGCAACAACCGGAACATGCCCTACCTATGAGGAAGGTGATGACAGTGCTGCCAACGGAACTACTTATCCGGATGAGGTTCGTACCGCTTTAAGAAAGCTGGACGAGGGTGCACTGAACGAGGAGATCATAAAGACAGATTCCGTATGGTATGTTGTGAGACTGGATTCCAAGAATGATAAAACTGCAACGGAGAGTAAGAAAGAGTCTCTGACAAACACCAAGAAGGATGATTTCTATAATGATACAACAGATGGCTGGAAGAAGAAAGCTGATATCAAAGAAGAGAAAAAATTGATTAAGAAGATCAAGATCACAGATAATCACAGCTTTACGATCCAGACTCCAACTCCGACACCGGACCCGGATGTAACTGAGACACCGACAGCAGATTCTGCAGAGGCTGAGGCAACCGAGACACCGGCAGCTGAGGAGCAGACCGATGTGACCGAGACACCGGAGACAGAGGGAGATTCTGCAAAGGCTGATGAGGAGACTGCAGACAGTACAGAATCTGAGGCAGCTGCTACACCGGAAGCTGAGAAATAAGATACAATGTTTACAATGGAATGATAAGAGAAAAGACAACGAGCCGTGTACGGGTTTATCGTACACGGCTCGTTTTTTGTAATGCTCATGCCTGCTTTATGGATCGTCAGATTAGATCGAGATGCTCCAGTGCGTGAAGAATCCCGTCCCTGTCTACTGCGCTTGTCTGGTATGTGCAGTGCTTTTCGATGCCTCCGTAAGCATTTCCCATAGCAACGCTGACTCCGGCAGCTTTCAGCATGGGAAGGTCGTTGGGACTGTCTCCGAATGCATAGCAGTTTTCCTTGGGGATGGAAAGGCGGTCCAGGAGAAATTCCATGCCTGTGGCTTTGCTGGTACCCTTTTGTGTGACTTCCCAGATTCCGTCTCCGTGATCAAAATAGGTGTAATGATCATTACAGAAGCTGCGGAATTTTTCGACATCGGAATCCGGCAGCATATGTACCAGGAATTTGTCATAAGAGTAAGTGCAGGCATCCTCCCGATTGAATTTCGTGATGTCGACCATTGGAATTTCTTTTCGCATTTTGACTCCGAATTCGGACTGGGCCGGAGATGCGCCATCATACAGGATCTCAGTGTTGGATTCAAAAATTGCCTCGATCTTGCATTTGCGGAGAAGGTCTACGGTTTCCTTGCACAGAAGATTTGGGACTGTGCGGAAAAAAAGCAATTTGTTGTCCATGTAAATGTGGGTTCCACAGCCGTATATATAGCCATCGAAATGAAGCTCTGAGAGTGCAGAGGGCATCATTACTTTGGTGCGGCCGGTGTTGATGAAAAGAAGATGACCGTTTTCATGGGCTTTTGTGAGGGCGCGGCTGGTGCTCTCCGGAACCTTGAAGGGGTGAGGCGTAAGCAGTGTGCCGTCTATGTCGAAGAACAGGATTTTTTTATCGTTCATAAGGTCTCCTTTAAAATGGGATTTCTTCTTCGGTGTTACTGTTATCAATGTCAGTAATATCATTAACAGGAAGCGGTTCTGCGGATGTATCTTCAACAGAGTTCAGTGTGCTGACACGGATACCGTTGAGTTCTATTTCACTTTCCATGGGGATCACAAGGCATTTTCGACCATCGATGATGCGGGTTTCTACCAGTTCTGCCCGGTCCGGTGCTACATGGATCACCACGTCAGGGGTTTTGATCTCGAATTTCCGGGTGTTGGTGATGTTGGATGCTACCAGAGCTGATTTTTCTCCTGCGGCAAGCTCATACTGTTCATCGAAGTTCTGGAGCTTTTCGTCTTCTACGCCGCATTCTTCGAAGAGACGTTTGACTTCGGATTTGGTGAGGACAACAGGTTCCGGTTCGTCCTTCTGGGATTCGATGAGATCGTTGAGCTTTTCGTGGATCTCAAGGACTGTGTCGTAGGCACAGTCATCACCAAGGGTTTCTTCCACCAGAGCATTGAAGGAGTCACGCTGGGTTCCGGCAGATAGTGGTGTGGTGCAGCCGAAGACTTCTTCCATCATGGTGGAGCGGAGATTTTCGGCGTTTTTGGTGTAGTAGAGAAGTCCGTGGATATCGGTACTGCGGTCGTTGAACTGTGGGAAAAGGAAGCCCCAGTCAGGCATTTCTACCAGCCAGTCCCGGATACGGTCTTCAATATTGTTTGTCTCTGCATTGTAATGCAGGCCTGCTTTGGAGAGCTTGACCGGGCAGATACTGCAGAGGATGTGATCGTAGATCTCATCGGAAGCGTCGAACATTTCGGCACCGTCGGAGGATTTGCCGGGGATGTCGTAGACTGCGTGGATGAGGATGATGTAGTAGTTTTCACCGTAGTCGTAGTTTTCTATGATTCTGTCGTAGAAGGCTTCGGTGAGGGTGTCGTCGGTGAGTTTGCTTTTGCGGAGTTTCATGAGGAAGTTTTGGGTTCCGCCTTCAGCTTCCTGATCCAGGGGAAATTCCATGTTGATGAGGTTTTTTCCGATGGTGCCGGTGAGGGTTTTTCGGAAGATGTCGAAGTATTTGAAGGTTTCTTCCTCTGATAAGGATAAGAAGGCTTCTTTGAGTTCGGTTTTTTTGTTTTTTTCACCGTCTACGTAGCAGCCGCAGATGCGGGTGATGGAGCAGCGGTCAGGGGTGAATTGTTTTTTTATTTCTGCGATTTCTTTTTTGTTCATGTGTGGTTTACCTCGGTTTTTTAATTAGTTTGATTATAGCACAGGTGTTTGGTGGGGGCAAGATGACGCGGACGGACGTGTGAGATTTGCAGCAGAAGTCCGGGTGCCGTCGTTTCGCCTGGTCATACTAAGCGTCTGAGGTGTCTCACGGAGCGGCCGGCCCATAACTCGCCATGTACGCTGATGCGTACCTGGCTCAGACAGATGGGCCTTACCCTGCGGCTTGTGGCCGCCGGATACCTCTCCGTGAACCACCTCAGACGCTAAGTATGGACCAAGGCTCACTCCAAAGCACCCGGACTTCTGCTGCAAACCTCACACTGTGCGGTCATGTTGGGAGGGATAGAGTGGTCTGACGGGAGTTGGATGAGCCATCAGCGCTGCGCTGGATGGCTGGGAGGAAAGGCTGAGTTTCCTTGTGGTTTGCCGGGGAGGTTGTGAGCGTCGGCGCGTTGCTGGACGCCTGTAGTTTGGAAGGTTGAGATTCCATGTGGTTTGGAGGGAGATTGTGAATGTCGGCGTGTTGCTGGACGCTGGAAGGTGGTGTCGAAATTTGGAGATGGGTTTTTGTGGTGTTGTGGTGGGATGTGTGGTATGATTTGTATATCTTATAAGATCTATCCATTTATTTGGTTTCTTTTTGCTTCAATGTCTGAAGCGTTTTTTCAAAAATATTTATAAAAACTGTATACAGGGTTTCTGAAGTGTTTGGTTGATGGTATAATTGTATATACCAGAAGGAGTATTGTTTGAGAGATAATACGATTTTTGATGATGTTTTTCGTACTATGATGGAGAAAATGACGTTTCTGGTCGTGCCTTTGATCAATGATGTTTTTCATACATCATACCCGGCTGATGTGGAGATTGTGCAGCTGCGTAATGAGTATCAGCGGGTGGATGGTGAGATTATTACGGATTCTCGGCTGTTGATCGGAAACAGGATTTATCATATAGAATGTCAGAGTACGGATGACACGACAATGGCTGTACGGATGATAGAGTATGATTTTGCAACTGCTGTTGAGTTTGCCAGAAAGCAGGGACGGAGGTATCGGATGGAGTTTCCACGTTCTTGTGTGTTGTATCTGAGAAATAGTAGGAATACGCCGGATTTTCTGGAAGTGGATGTGGTTTTTCCGGATGGAGGATGTCATTTGTACAGAGTGCCTGCCATTAAAGTAGAGAATTATACAAAAGATAATATATTTGAAAAGAGTCTTCTTATGCTGCTTCCTTTTTATATCATGCGATATGAAAAAAGAGGGCATGAGATGAGTGAGAATCCACAACTTTTTCAGGAATTACTGAATGAATATGAAGTGATCCGGAGTAAACTGGAGGTAGAGATCACTGAATCTGGAAGGTCCGAACTGTTCAGTGATCTGATTGGACTGATAACTCGGATATCTGATCATATTTTCAGAAATGAGGAGAAAGTCCGGAAAGGAATAGGTGAGATTATGGGTGGACATGTTCTGGAACTGGAATCTGAGAAAAGGGCAAGACTGATGGCGGAAGCTAAAGAACAGGGGCGAGAACAGGGAATGGCCCAGGGAATGGCCCAGGGGGAAGAACGACTTAGTGTTCTGATCAACAGGCTTATACTTGATAATCGTGGTAATGAGATTCAGAAGGTTGTTACAGATAAAGAAATGCGTGAAGCTATGTACAGAGAATATCAATTATAATAAGAAAAGATAAAGAGAATCCCCCACTGGTTTTGCTATCCATGGGGGATTCGTTGATTGATCTGAATCTTATAATACAGAATATCCGTAACTGCTGACAATAGCATCGATCTTCTGGCGGTTTTTGCACAGTGGGCAGTTGTCAGAGCGGTAGGAGTGATAGTCCGGGATGTCTCTGGCCTGAAAGATAGAGTGGACAGGGAGTGTGGCTACACTGTCTACACTGCTGTAGATGGCTGCCACGCCGCGGATCTTACCGCCATAGTACAGAACGCTTTCGATAGCTCGGTTCAATGTGGATCCGGTGGTGATGGAACCATTTAGGACGAGGATGTTTTTTCCATTGATCATTGGTTCATAGTTGTCGCGGAAGATCATCTGCCCGGTGCTGTTGAACTCAGGGGTGATGACGTAGATGGTCTGGTGTGCGTTCATGGAAAGGACGCCGGCTTTGGTCAGTTCTTCGGCGAGATAAGCACCGATCACTTCAAGTCCGTCCATGCAGACGATGGTGTCTACCGGAATGGATGCTTCGTAATTTGCTGCGAGAGCGGATGCAATACGCTGTGCTTCAGCGCATCTGGATTTCATAGTAGTGAGATCCAGGTAGTGTGTGATATGGGACTGGGATGTTACGAAGTGTCCCGGAATCATTTTAAGCTGTATGCGGTTGTCATTGCGTGCATAAATTTTTATGATGTTGTCCTGATCCATAATAAAAACCTCCTGTCGTGATCATGTTTTACGTGGTTGTTCAGGAGAATTATCCTGAAGGATTACGAAACAGATTTATTTAACCGAATGCGGATTGCAAATATCCGATTAGCTGTGCATATTATACCATTAATTTCAAAAAAATGAAATAATATAATACAAAATATATAAAAAATATTCAAAAGATCAAGCATATTTGTTAAAAAATATCCAATATCATGAAAACTTTGACAAAAGGATCATTACTATAGAGTGAAAGTATTTGTGAGTACGTAGTAAATTGGAAAGAGAGTGTCATATGTATTATTGAGTATAAAAAAGAGGAGGAGAATCCCTATGGATCCTCCCCCTGTGAGAGTGAGTCAATGTCAGCCTTCAATAGATACATATTTATCAGCTTCAATCTCTTCAGCTGCTTTTTTCGGAATAGAAAGTCTCAGAACACCGTTCTCAAATTTTGCATGGACATCTTCGTTTTTTACACCATTACCAACATAGAAGCTTCTGCTTGTGCTGCCGGCATAACGTTCACGGCGGATATAATTGCCTTTCTTGTCTTCCTCGTCTTTGTCAAGACCCTTGGCAGCGGAGATGGTAAGATAACCATCCTTCAGCTGTACCTGTACTTCATCTTTCTTAAATCCTGGAAGATCTACATCCAGCTCATAGCCTTTATCTGTTTCACGTACATCAGTTTTCATGATATTTTTTGCATGTTTGCCATAAAGAGGGTTCTTTCCGCTAAAGAAATTATCTCTGAATCCAAAATCATCCATCCAGTCATCAAATAAGTTTTCTCCAAATACACTCGGGAACATCATAAGTCATTTCTCCTTTCAAATTGAAAAGCCGTTCCGGTGGATCAAGAAATCCAACTGTTGCCGGTATATAGTTACCACTTCGGGTTATTCCGCAGTGGTGATCGTTTGGTTTTATTCTGAACATCTGGAAGTTCTTTTTTATCTCCTTCTTTGTTCTATATGTAATATAACACTTGTTGCTAGCAAAGTCAAGAGGTGAGTGCTAAAAAATTGTGAAGAATTTGTGTTAAGTAAAATGAAAAACTAATTTCCACCTTTAGCCCCTTATGTTCTTATATTAAAAAGCGAATCGGACAAGGACTGAAAATCTTATGCAGATTGAACATTCTGCAATGTTATAATAACTTTAAAGCATAGAAAAAATCAAAAAAATCAATATAATAAGGCATATAGACAAAATGTATTAAAAAAATTTTTCGTACATTCTTCTGAGTTGAACAGACGATAGAAAGACAGTATTCATGAGTATGCAGGTAAAGCAAAATGTAAATGAAAAAGTACAGGAGGAGAGAATAATGCAGAAAAAATATGCAGATTTTAAGCTTGGGGTACCGGATTATGTAACAGTGGAAACAGAAGAGGAGAGACTTGTGTGCCAGGGAGGGCAGACGACAGTAGCTGCCGGTGCAACTACTGTGGAATTTCAGAACGCAGGTGAACATGAGGATATATTTGTCACATCCGAGGATGCAGTGAGATGTGTGAAACTGAGATGGAACTACAAGATCCCGAAATCCGCCAGATTTCTGGGAGATGCCTGGGAACGTACCTATGGTGATGCGGAATGGCATGGAATGAGCGGAAACCGTTATCTGCCATGGTATTTTCTGGCGAAGCTTTCTGAGAAGGTTCTCTGCTTTGGCGTAAAGGTCCGTCCTTCTGCTATGTGCTGCTGGCAGGTGGATACCAAAGGAATTACTTTGTTTCTGGATGTTCGCTGCGGAAATACAGGAGTACAGCTGAAAGGAAGAAAGCTGTGTGCCGCACAGATCGTCTGCATGGAAGCAGAAGGAGCAGATACTTTTGAAACTGCACAGAAATTCTGTGAAAAAATGTGTACAGATCCGATCTTCCCGGAGTTTCCGGTATATGGAAGCAATAACTGGTACTATGCTTACGGTGACAGCTCCGAAGAGGAGATCTTAAGTGATACCGATTATATCCTGAAACTGACCGAAGGTGTAAAAAATCCTCCGTTCATGGTCATTGATGATTGCTGGCAGGAGCATCACCGCCTGGATGAATACAACGGTGGACCATGGACAAAAGGCAATGACAGATTTCCGGATATGAAAGGTCTTGCAGACAAGCTGGAGAAAAAAGGTGTCCGCCCGGGTATCTGGGTCCGTCTGCTTCTTAATGAAGATGAGAATATCCCGAATGAGTGGAGGATTTCCTATAATGACTGTCTCGATCCGTCCCACCCGGATGCACTGGAATATATCCGTAAAGATATCGAGAGGATCTGTGATTGGGGATACACGCTGATCAAGCATGATTTTTCTACCTTTGATCTCTTTGGAAAATGGGGATTTGAGGCGAATTTAAGAGACAATTCCATGGAGAAATGGCATTTTTATGATCAGACCAAAACCAGCGCAGAAATCGTAAAAATGCTTTATCAGGAGATTTATGATGCTTCCCGGAGCAACAACGCAGTGATCATCGGCTGCAATACTATCGGACATCTCGGCGCAGGCCTGATGCATCTGAACCGGACCGGTGACGATACCAGCGGACGTATCTGGGAGCGTACCAGACGAATGGGCGTAAATACGCTGGCATTCCGTCTTCCGCAGCACAATACGTTTTACCATATTGATGCAGACTGTGTCGGTATTTTCGGAATGATCCCATGGGAGAAAAATCGTCAGTGGGCAGACGTTCTTGCAAAGAGCGGTACACCACTGTTTGTATCCGCAAAACCTGGAGTTTTGAATCCGGAGGAATTTGAGGAGCTGCATCAGATCATGCTGCGTGCATCAGAACAGGAAGAGCATTTTGTTCCGCTTGACTGGGAAGAAATCGACTGCCCGGAGGTATGGGGAGAAAACGGCGAAACTATCACTTATGACTGGTTTGACAACGAAGGTCCGACCATGGATGCTACGGTGGAGTACTATAATGCCAAGGTAGTTGTTCCGTAAATCAGGAAAAGTGGTTCAGCAATCCAGAAGATCCTCGGCATGATGATATTTTTCCCGGTATTCCCGTGGCGTCATGCCGGTTTCTTTTTTGAAGGCACGGGAAAAGGCAAATGGATTTTGATATCCGCAGGAGAACGCCACGCTGGAGACAGGGATATCCGTGATGGTCAGAAGCTCCCGGGCGTTGATGATCTTGGCTGAAGTCAGGAATGCTTGGGGTGTGGTTCCAAGATGTTTTTTAAAAAGTCCGTAAAGGTGGCTGCGGCTGATATGGAGATAGTCAGCAACATCTGTCACAGTGATATTCTGTAGCGGACTTTTTTTGATGTAATCAACAGCCTGTGTGATGTAAAAATTCTCATTGGATTCCATGGTGGTGTAGGAAGCATGAAATTCTTCCTCCAGCAGGGCAATGATCCGGTAAAGACCGCTCTGGATATAGGCCTCACCGGAAGGCGTCAGTTGTGGATGAGCCATCATTTCAAGAATAGTTTCCTGATATGGAAGAACCGAATTCAGCTGCTGGACCGGAGTTTCCCCGGTAAGATGGCAGTGTTCGCAAAGCGTTGGAGCGTTTTCCCCGTTGAAACAGATCCAGATATAAGTCCAGGGATCAGAAGGTTCCGCTTTGTAGAGAGAGCTGGTCACAGGAGGAATGAAAAAGCACTGTCCGGCTTTCAAGGTATATTTCCGGTTGTTCATATAGAAATATCCCTGTCCGCTCAGCACAAAATGGATGGTGTAATATCGCCGGACACCAGGGCCGTAGGACTGTTCCGGTGTACATTTTTCCCAGCCGCAGGAAATAAGATGAAGTTCTTTTGATGAAGTCTGGCGGTTCATGACCTGCTTGTTTTTCATGAGAGTTTTCTGCCTTTCGATATATGGTTATTATAAGTAATATCAGTTTAAAATATTTGATCTGAGGTGTAAAGAACAAAGATGAACTGATAGGACAAAAGACAGTTGCCGTGCGATAAACGTGTGGCAGCTGTTTTTCTGTTTTCTGCAAAAATTCAGACGTAATGCAGGCATTGTCTTGACACTTGTAAAAGAAAAAGGTTTACCACCAGGAAAAATATCGTTATAATAGGAGAAACGCAGTTTCTCTGCGGCAAAAATATAACGGTCCGGGAGATATCTGTGTCAGAAATATTGCTTATCCGGTGATATATCAGATGATATGAGGAATTTTCCGGTATGTAATAAGAAGGGAGAAAGATATGGCATATTTAGGTGAAGAGATCAAAAAACTTGGTTTTGGCCTTATGAGACTTCCGCAGAAATCAGAAGGTGTGATCGATGTGGAGCAGACCAAAGTCATGGTGGACAAATTTATGGAAGCCGGATTTACATATTTTGATACAGCATGGGCTTATGCAGGAAGCGAAGATGCTATCCGCGAAGCGCTGGTAGAGCGTTATCCGAGAGAAAAATATCAGTTAGCCACCAAGATGGCAGCCTGGATCAACTGCAAGACAAGAGATGAAGCTCTTGCACAGTTTAAAACATCTCTGGAGAGAACAAAGGCAGGATATTTCGACTTTTATCTTCTCCACAATCTTGGAGAGCACAGAACAAAATATTTTGATGAGTACGGTTTATGGGACTGGATCCATGAACAGAAGGAAGCCGGTCTGATCAGACATGCAGGATTTTCGTTCCACTCCACACCGGAGGAGCTGGATGCACTTCTCACTGCACATCCGGAAATGGAATTTGTACAGCTGCAGATCAATTACGCAGACTGGGAAAATCCGGTGATCCAGTCAAGAGCCTGCTACGAGGTAGCCAGAAAACATGGAAAACCGGTCATTATCATGGAACCTGTAAAAGGCGGCATGCTTGCAACTCCGCCGGAAGCAGTGGAAAAGCTTCTGAAGGAAGCAGAGCCGGAAGCATCCACAGCATCCTGGGCGATCCGTTTTGCGGCAAATCTGGAAGGCGTGATCACCGTACTTTCCGGAATGAGCAATGTTGCACAGATGGAGGATAACCTTTCCTTTATGAAGGATTTCAATGGCCTTACTGACAGTGAGAAGGAGACTCTTGATAAGGCAAGAGAGGCTATGAGCAAAATTCCTCTGATCCCATGTACAACCTGTAACTACTGTGCAAAGGTCTGTCCGATGGAAATCGGAATTTCCGGTTCTTTTACAGCAATGAATTATCTGACATTGTACGGAAATAAAGCCGCCGCAGCGCATCAGGAAGACTGGCTGGTAGTCAGTCATGGCAGAAAGCGTGCAGATGAATGTATAAAATGCGGACAGTGTGAGGAAGTATGTCCGCAGCATATTTCCATCCGCGAGGAACTTGAGAAAGTAAGCGAGGCTTTTTGCAAATAAAGGAACTGATCCGGCAGGAAGCGGATCAGGGTAAGGAGAGAGTTTAAAAATGGAAAAATTCAAAGCATTTCTAAAACGGAAGGATATCGAGATCTCTCTGAAGAGATATGGTATCGATGCACTGGGAGCTATGGCACAGGGACTTTTCTGTTCCCTGCTGATCGGTACGATCATCAACACCATTGGCACACAGTTTCACATTCCGTTTCTGACTCTGGCAGTTGCCACAGTCAATGATACCCAGTATACAGTAGGTTCTCTGGCATCTGCCATGAGTGGCCCTGCCATGGCAGTAGCCATCGGTTACGCCTTGCATTGCCCGCCGCTGGTATTGTTTTCGCTGATCACCGTTGGATTTGCCTCCAACGCACTTGGCGGAGCAGGCGGTCCTCTGGCTGTACTGTTTGTTGCCATTGTTGCAGCTGAGATCGGTAAGGCAGTTTCAAAGGAAACAAAGATCGATATCCTTGTAACGCCTCTTGTAACCATCGGTGTGGGCGTAGGTCTTTCCGCATGGTGGGCACCGGCTCTTGGAAAAGCTGCCATGAAGGTAGGAAGCGTGATCATGTGGGCAACAGATCTGCAGCCATTCTTTATGGGAATCTTGGTTTCTGTATTTGTTGGAATCGCACTAACGCTGCCGATCTCTTCTGCTGCGATCTGCGCGGCTCTGGGACTTACCGGACTGGCAGGCGGCGCTGCAGTAGCGGGCTGCTGTGCGCAGATGGTAGGTTTTGCGGTCATGTCCTTCAGGGAAAACAAATGGGGTGGTCTTGTCTCTCAGGGAATTGGAACTTCCATGCTCCAGATGGGTAATATTGTCAGAAATCCAAGGATCTGGATCGCTCCGATCGTAACATCTGCTATCACAGGACCTATTGCAACCTGCTTGTTCAGGCTTCAGATGAACGGAACTGCTGTATCCTCAGGAATGGGTACTTGCGGTTTTGTAGGTCAGATCGGTGTGTATACAGGATGGATGAATGATATTGCAGAAGGAACCAAGACAGCTGTTACAGCTATGGACTGGGCAGGACTTTTCCTGATCTCTTTTATTCTCCCGGCAGTTCTCTGCCCGTTGATCAATATGTTTGTACGTAAGCTCGGATGGGTGAAAGATGGAGATATGACGCTGTCATAAGCTATATCAGATCTTACTTTAAAATCAAAAAAGAGTATCACAGGAACTCATTGATAGTGATGAGCTTTGTGATACTCTTTTATTTTAACTTTTATGCTACATGTGATCCGGTGGCATTACTCCGTTCCAGTCCACAGGCCTTTGCATATTCATGGAGTTTCTCTTTTGCGGAATAATTCAGATTCTGAGGAACTTGGATCTGAATGGTTACATACTGATCACCGCGGACGGAAGGGTTCTTCATGGAAACAATGCCTTTTCCTCTCAGGCGGATCTTGGAACCGGACTGCATACCTTCCCTGATCTTACAGATAACATTTCCGTAAAGGGTGGGAACGGTGGCTTCACCGCCGAAAACAGCGGTTGTGTAAGGAATAGAAATGGTGGTATAAACATCCGATCCCTTTCGTTCATAGCCAGGACGTGTTCCTACGGTAACCTTCAGAAGAAGGTCACCAGGCTCACCGCCGCCGGTTCCGGGCATGCCTTTTCCTTTCAGACGGATACTCTTGCCGGTATCAATACCTGCCGGAATATGAATCTGAAGTGTCTGCGGTGCACCGGAGCTTCCGTCCGGACCGGACAGAGAGATCCTTTTATCTGCACCAAAAGCTGCCTCATCAAAGGTAACGTTGATGCTGGCCTTCACATCAGAGCCTTTTTGCGGAAAATCCTGTTGATGGAATCCGCCGAAGCCGTTGCCACTGTGAAAGCCACTTCCGCCAAATCCACTGTGAAAGCCGCCACCGTTACCGGTGAAATGCTCATATGTGCCATTGCTGCCGAAACCGCGGCTTTCGCCGTGACTGCCGTGGAACATATTTCCGAAGATATCACCAAAAATATCGTCCATATTTTCACCGTTAAAATGAAATTCTTGATAGCTGCCATTGCCGCCACCCTGGAATCCGCCGAATCCACCGGCACCTGCGCCGGCTCCAGGATCAGCTCCTGCTTCAAATGCGGCATGACCAAACTGATCATACATTTTTTTCTTCTTTGGATCACTTAAGACATCGTAGGCTTCGTTTACTTCTTTAAATTTATCTGCGGCATCTGCATTACCGGCGTTTGTATCCGGATGATATTTTTTGGCCAGTTTACGATAGGCTTTTTTTATTGTTTTTTCATCTGCGTTCCGGTCAATGCCCAGAACATCGTAATAATCTCTTTTTACTGCCATGGTATTCACCTTCCCTTATATTATAGTCTGCAGCGTCCCGGATGATTGATCTGTCCTCTCAGAGGACAGATCTCCCGGACTGTCATATATTGAACGTATGCGTATAAAATTCCCCGGGAAAAATCCCGGGGCATTACTTTTATCTTGTTCTACATGTAATATAACACTACTAATTAAAAGTGTCAATACCTGCATTGTGGAAAAGAACATTTTGGACTGCAATAAGAGATGTGATTCTTACAGCTATCAGCTGAAAATATGATATAATACTACCATAAATTCCGGTGCGGTCTGCTCAGTAAATAAAAAACAGAGAGAGCCGCAGATCAGAGAAAGATCCAAAAAAGAAAAGGAGGCGTATAATATGAGAAAAAGAACTCTTCTGTCCCATATAAAGGCAGTAAAAAGGCTGGTACTTCTGACACTTATACTGGCAGCAGCTTTTCCGGCGACGATCCGGGAGGCAAAGGCAGCAGCAGGAACCACTTTTAAAGTCAAAGTCACAGATGGATACCTGGCTCTCCGGAGTGAGAAGGCTTTTGACAAAGGCAATGAGATCGGACAGCTGAATACAGGAGATCTTGTGGAAGTTACAAATCGGAAGGACGCTACCTACTGGTATGCATACGTGCCAAGACTGGATAAATCCGGATATCTGGACAAAAACTATATCCAGATAGCAGAGAACGCCACAGCTTCCAACGATTCCTGGACAGTAAAGGTAAAAAAAGGCTATCTGGCTCTTCGAAGTACCGCAGCTTACAATGACAGTAACGAGATCGGACGTCTGAATACCGGAGATGTCGTTCTTGTAAAGGACAGCAGTGATTCTACTTACTGGTACGTATATGCTCCGGGGCTTGATAAATCCGGATATGTGGATAACCGGTATATTTACAACAGTGGTCTGTGGACAGTTAAAGTAGAAACTGGTTATCTTGCCCTTCGCAATAAGGCAGCCTATAATGAAAGCAATGAGATCGGACAGCTGAATACCGGTGACACGGTTCAGGTGAAGGACACCAGCAACGATCAGTACTGGTATGTATATGTTCCGCAGCTGGATAAGACCGGTTATGTTGACAGGAACTATCTTACCGGAGGCTCAGGTACGACAACTCCATCCATGACTGTTAAAGTGGAAAGCGGATATCTGGCTCTGCGCAGTACAAAGGCGTATGACAAGGACAATGAGATTGCCCAGCTGAATAACGGAGATACGGTAGAAGTCATTGAGAAGAAAGACAGTACTTACTGGTATGTATATGTTCCAAAGCTTGGAAAAGAAGGATATGTAGATAAGAACTACCTTAAATAAAAAGATAAAGGATGCTTGTTGCCGGATCTGCCTGAAGAGGAACAGAAAGCCGGAACAAGAAACGGGGAGGCAGAAAGATGACTCTGGCACAGCTCAGATATACCATAGCAATTGCAAAAGCCGGATCTATGAACGAGGCAGCAAAAAGCCTTTATATTTCTCAGCCCAGTCTTTCCACGGCAATCCGGGAGCTGGAAGCAGAAACCGGTGTTGAGATCTTCCGAAGAACGAACCGAGGAATCGCCGTAACGCCTGCAGGCGAAGAATTTCTGGGGTATGCAAGGCAGGTGGTGGAACAGTACGAACTGATGGAAGCCAAATATATTTCCAAGGAACAGTCACGCAAAAAATTCAGTGTTTCCATGCAGCATTATACCTTTGCAGTTAATGCCTTTGTGGAGCTGGTAAAGCAATTCGGCATGGATGAGTACGAATTTGCGGTCCACGAGACCAAGACGCATCAGGTCATCGAGGATGTCCGTAATTTCAAGAGTGAGATCGGGATCCTCTACGTAAATGATTTTAACCGTAAGGTACTTACAAAAATGTTTCACGAGTATGGTCTGGAGTTTCACGAACTTCTCAACTGTCGGATCTACGTTTATATGTGGAAGGGGCATCCTCTGGCGAAGCGTGAGAAGATCACGCTGGAAGAACTGAAGGAATATCCGTGTCTGTCCTTTGAACAGGGAGGAAATAACTCTTTTTATTTTGCTGAGGAGGTTTTGAGCACCTATGAATACAAACGGCTGATCAAAGCCGATGACAGGGCTACTATGCTGAACCTGATGGTAGGACTGAATGGATATACCTTATGCTCCGGTATTATCTGTGAGGATCTTAATGGTTCCGATTACTGTGCTGTGAAGCTGGATTCCGATGAGATCATGACAATCGGTTATGTTGCCAGAAAGGGTGTTAACATCAGTGCCCTTGGGAAAAAATATCTGGAGGAGATTTCCAGATATAAGGATAAAGCACTGAAATAAGAGAAAATAAAATCTGACAGATCACTGCCGGAGAAGACGGGAAAAGCTTCTGGTATTTATGATACCGGAGGGTTGTTTCCCTGTGTATTCTCAGATACGTAGCGATGCGTATCATGCAGGAATCTGTCAGATCTTTATTTACATTAAAAGTTTTTGGCAGTGGAAATTTTATTCTGCAAGCCGATCACACACGGATCACAAAACCATCTTTACGCGGTTTGGCTGTTGGATACTCACAGTCACGGTATCCAAGAACACAGTGGCCCACGCCGATATATTCCTCCGGAACACCCCACTGCTTCTTCAGCTCTTTTCCTTCCTCGGAGTCAAAAACTTCTTTTGCACGGTGAATCCAGCAGGAGTCCACGCCGAGAGCATGTGCGGCATTCATGAGATTTCCCATCACAAGACTTCCGTTTTCCACACAGGTGCCCATTTTGCTGTCGGAAAAGACAATGATCACAGTTGGGGCGCCGTAGAACGGATCTGAGGTGCTGCCCATAACAGCTGCGTTCATTTTGGAAAGCCTTGCAACCAGCTCCGGATCCTGTGTCACTACCATAAGAGTGCTCTGCTGTCCCATGCCGCTGGGGGAATATTCTCCCGCCTCCAGGATCGTATCCAGAGTTTCTTTCGGAACAAGCTCTTTTTTGTAGGCGCGGATGCTTCTGCGTTCTAACAGGTTTTTGATGCTTTCATTCATGATCATTACCTCCTGATGTTAAATTTTGTTGAAAATATTTTCTGCAAAAGAAAGTAAATTTCTTTTTATTCTGATAAAAACCATTATAACGCAGATGATTATAGTTTCCAATAGATAGAAGGATATAACTTTACAATTTATAAAGAAATATTATATAATCTGGTTATGATATTCCTGCGGCGGATGCGGGAGAATTTCGGGTGGAGATACAGAGACAGAATAGTTAAGACAGAAAATATGAGGTGCCAGATGGAAAAGATTCGGAAACATTTTTATTTTTCAGGAAGAGTACAGGGAGTAGGCTTTCGTTACCGCTCCTATTATATTGCACAGTCCATGGGACTGACCGGCTGGGTACGGAATCTCTGGGATGATCGTGTGGAAATGGAAGTACAGGGAACCAGAGAAGAAATCCGGGAGATGGTAGAACGCCTTTCTCAGCAGAGCTTTGTGGAGATCGAGGGGATTGAAGCAAGGGAAATCCCACTGGAGGAGGAGTTTGGCTTTCATGTGAGAGAATAGTGAAATAGCCGGTTCATTCCAGCTCCAGTGCCAGATACAACAGAACAGCGTCCCGGAATTTTCGGGGATTGAGACCACATTTTTTATAAATGTGGTTTAATTTATATTGAAGAGTATTTTTGTGGAGAAAAAGCTTCTCTGCGGCATCAGCCAGAGACATTTCCAGGGAAAAATAAGTTCACAGAAGGTTCTTTTCATCCGGGGACAGCTGATAACCAAACAGCAGAACAGTTATTTGGCTGCAGAGCTGCGCAGAAAATATCCGCCTGACACGTAAATGAACATTTCACGTTTCCGGTACACGGAATGATAGAACGGAGAGTACGGATATCAGCTTTACATAAAAATCATACAGGAGGAAAATAAAATGAAGGTAGTAACAGCGATCGATTCTTTTAAGGGCAGTATGACATCCATGGAGGCAGGCTTTGCAGCTGCTGAAGGTATCCATCGTGTGGATGCGGACGCAGAAGTTCAGGTAAGACCACTGGCAGACGGTGGAGAGGGAACCGTGGAAGCCCTTGTCGCAGGAATGAACGGAAAAACAGAGCACGTAAAGGTTACGGGGCCTCTTGGCGAGCCGGTGATCTGTGAGTATGGCATCATCGAAAGCACAAAGACCGCAGTGATCGAAATGGCTGGTGCAGCAGGGATCACGCAGGTGCCGGACGAAAAAAGAAATCCTCTTTATACCACAACCTACGGTGTCGGTGAGGTGATCAAGGACGCCATCGAAAAAGGCTGCCGCAGATTTATTGTGGGTATCGGCGGAAGCGCCACCAATGACGGTGGTGTGGGAATGCTTCAGGCACTTGGCTATGCATTTCTGGATAAAGACGGAAAGCAGGTCCTTCCGGGAGCAAGGGGCCTGAAAGACATCACAGAGATCACAGCTGCCTATGTGATCCCGGAGCTTGCAGAATGTAAATTCCGTGTTGCCTGTGATGTCACAAATCCTCTTTGCGGAGAGCTTGGATGCAGTTCCATCTACGGACCGCAGAAGGGTGCTACGCCGGAGATGATCCAGGACATGGATCAGTGGCTGGGTGCTTACGCAGAGCTTGCAAAGGAGCGTTTTCCGAAAGCAGATGCAAAGTATCCGGGAACAGGTGCTGCCGGCGGAATGGGATTTGCATTCCTGACCTTTACCGATGCAGTCCTGGAATCCGGGATCAACATCGTGCTGGATGAGACAAAACTTGAGGACTACATCAAAGACGCGGATCTTGTGATCACAGGTGAGGGACGTATGGATGGACAGACAGCCATGGGAAAAGCGCCGGTAGGTGTTGCAAAGCTTGCAAAGAAATATGGCAAAAAAGTGATCGCCTTTGCAGGTGCCGTACAGCGTGACGCAAGAGCCTGCAACGATGCAGGGATCGATGCCTTTTTCCCGATCCTCCGCGGAGTGGTAACTCTGGAGGAGGCCATGAAAAATGAGAATGCCAAGCAGAATCTGGCAGATACTGCAGAGCAGGTTATCAGACTGATGAAATAAATAAAAGGCATATGATCCGTAAATTTCAGGATTCCTGCAGAAATACAGAGCGTGAGTGTCTGATCTGCTGTAAGAATAAATTTGGTGAAAGACGCTGCGAAGACATTGGATGATAATACAAAAAAGACAGGCCACCTCAGAAGCCTGTCTTTTTTGTGGTTTATAATTTGTAAAAATAAGGGAGCTGTAACCGGATTAAATCAATTTATGTTATGGGGATTTCAGTCTTATCCTTCGATCGGCTCAAAATCCACAGCGCCATGCTTGCACAGCGGGCAGATGATATCTTCCGGAAGTTCATCGCCTTCATAGATGTATCCGCAGACTTTGCATACCCAGCCTTTTTTGCCCTCGGTCTGTGGCTTTGGCTTTACATGTTTCTGGTAGTAGGTGTAAGTCATGGTATCCTGATCGCTCATGACACGGGCCTCTGTGACGCTGCAGATGAACATTCCGTGAGTGCCGAGATCCACATAGTTTTCTACCTTCAGGGACATGAAAGCATTGATATATTTGTCCAGGAATACCAGGCCGTTGTCGGAGTGGTTTACTTTCTGTCCGGCAAATTTATCGGTGCTTCTGCCGGACTGGAAGCCGAACTGCTCAAAAACAGAGAACGGAGCATCTGTGGACAGGCAGTTTACGTTCATGATACCGGTCTGCTGGATCACGTGGTGAGAGTAGTTTGCCTTGTTGATGTTGACAGCCACGCGATATGGGTTGTCGGTAAGCTGTGTAACGGTATTGACGATCAGACCGTTGTCCTTTTTGCCATCGTTGGAGGTTACCACATAGAGGCCGTAACCGATGCGGAACAGAGCAGTCATATCATTCTTGTTGGCAAGATCATCGCTTTTTGCAATGTATTCCTGGCAGAGCTCATCAGCCATAGCTTCCATCTGCCTGCGGTTTTCTTCGTTTACTGCAGACATGATCTTAACTGTGGTATTCAGCCAGCTGATCTTTTTGCATTTGGAAAGCATTTCTTTCATAACCTTCGCTGCCAGCGGTGCCCAGGTTCCGTTTTCAATCAGTCCTACCGTGCGGTTCTGGAAGTTGTGCTCTGTCAGACGGGTAATAAAGTCGTTCATAAACGGATAGATGCCTGCATTATATGTGGTGGTTGCGAGAACCAGCTTGGAGTAACGGAAAGCATCGCTCAGTGCCTGGGACATATCGTCTCTTGCAAGATCATAGACAACAACGTTTGGACATCCTTTGCTGCGGAATTTATCGGCCAACTGCTGAACGGCCATTTTTGTATGACCGTATACAGAAGTGTAGGCGATCACGATTCCGTCATCCTCCGGTGTGTAGGAAGACCAGGTATCATAGAGGCTAATATAATGTCCAAGATCTTCAGTAAGAACCGGTCCGTGGAGCGGGCAGATGGTCTGGATATCCAGAGCTGCGGCTACTTTCAGAAGGTTCTGCACCTGCACACCATATTTTCCAACGATGCCGATATAGTATCTTCTTGCCTCATCGTCCCATGGTTCCTCTGCATCCAGGGCGCCGAATTTTCCGAAGCCGTCTGCGGAAAAAAGAACCTTTTCTGTGCTGTCATAAGTGACCATAACCTCCGGCCAGTGAACCATCGGTGCAAATACAAAAGTCAGATCGTGTTTTCCAAGGGAAAGGGTTCCGCCGTTATCTACGATGATCTGATGACCTTCCAGATCCAGGTCAAAGAAGTTCTGCATCATGGCGAAGGCTTTTTTGTTGGAAACAACGATGGTGTCCGGATAAGCCTTCAGGAAGTTTGCGATGTTGGCTGCGTGATCCGGTTCCATATGCTGTACGATCAGATAATCCGGTTTCCGGTCACCCAGAACTTTCTGGATATTATCAAGCCATTCGTGAGTAAAATTTGCATCTACCGTATCCATAACCGCAATTTTTTCGTCCAGGATCACATAGGAGTTGTAGGACATGCCGTTCGGAACTTTGTACTGGCCCTCAAAAAGGTCAACCTGATGATCATTAACGCCTACATATTTGATGGTATCTGTGATTTTCATGAGCGATTCCTCTTTTCTTTCTATGGTGGATTTATTTATATGCTTCAGTGATTTGTTTGTTTCTTAACTTTGATAAAAATATAACAGAAATTGATGGCAAAAACTGTTGCAAATACAACAAAACAGGAAAAATTTCCAGACTTTACATTTTTTTCGTGCTGGTATAAAATCAGAAACATGCAGCAAAATAAAATGCGGATAGTTGCTTTGAGAGTCCTCTTACATAGTCTTGTATACAAAGAGGAAAGTACAGATATGCGGAAGAGTATTTTGCCGGTGGGAGGAAAATTTATGGAGCATATCACTTTATTTACGGATATTTTGCCCGAAGAACAGGAAAGAATGCGTGTCTGCTTTAAAGTCCGGGAGAAAGTTTTTCAGAATGGAGAAACCATCATGGAATATTCCAGCTCCATGAAAAAGATCGGTCTGATCCAGGAGGGAAGAGCAGTTCTCTACTGCTGTGACGAGGATGGAAATGAGTATGTCATCGATGAACTGAATAGGGACAGTGTATTTGGCGAACCGTTTCTGCTTCCGTCAGATTCCCAGCATTATTATGTATGTGCTACTACCGTGACGAAGGTGCTGTTTATTGATTATGAGCATGTGATCAAGCGCTGTGAAAATGCCTGTCATCATCACAGCCAGATGGTCAGTAATCTTCTGCAGATGACAGCCCTCCGTTCCAGGCAGCAGACGGATCGGATATACATGCTTTCACGATCCTCCACCAGAAAGAAGCTGATAGCCTATCTGCATTCTCTGGCTGCGGAAAAAAATGCCGGGAAATTCAAGCTGCCCATGTCCTATACTGCACTGGCCCAGTACTTAAGTGTGGACCGTAGTGCCATGATGCGGGAGATCAAAAATCTTTCGGATGAGGGTGTGATCCAAAGAAATGGACGGAATGTGGAGCTGCTTAAATAGAGGAGAAGATCATCATGAATGTTACAGTAAGAAAATACGAAGAAAAAGATCTTCCGGATCTGATCCGGATATGGAATGAGGTTGTAGAAGACGGTGTGGCTTTTCCACAGGAAGAATGCCTTAACGAAGAGACAGGAAAAGCTTTTTTTTCAGAACAGACCTATACAGCTGCAGCAGTAGATGCGGAAAGCGGAAAAGTTTACGGACTTTACATTCTTCATCCGAATAATATCGGAAGATGCGGTCATATCTGTAACGCCAGCTATGCGGTAAGCAGAGATTCCAGAGGACTTCACATAGGAGAAAAGCTGGTATCCGACTGTCTGACCCGGGGAAAAGAGCATGGTTTTGGTGTCCTGCAGTTTAATGCGGTTGTGGCCTGCAATGTTCCTGCAAGACATCTTTATGAGAGACTTGGATTTACCCAGCTTGGCGTGATCCCGAAGGGGTTCCGTATGAAGGATGGACATTATGAGGATATCTGTCCGTATTATCATGAACTGTAAGAGAATTTTGAAAGGATTTTTAAATGAAAAATCTTCAGATCACTGCATACATGCAGCATTTTATACGGCAGCAGGTCATGCCGGGAGACATCTGTATCGATGCAACAATGGGAAATGGCAATGACACGGCTCTGTTAAGCCAGCTTGCAGGAAAAAGGGGACGGGTTCTGGCTTTTGACATTCAGAAGCAGGCACTGGAACATACGAAGGAGCGACTGAAAAGAGATAACTGTCCGGAAAATTATCAGCTTCTTCTGGAGTCTCATGAGAATATGGATGTTTATGCAGAAGAAGAAACCGTGTCCTGCATCACCTTTAATCTGGGATATCTTCCCGGCGGAGACCATTCGGTGGCGACCAGAGCAGACAGCAGCAAAAGAGCGGTAGAAAGCGGACTTAAGCTTCTGAAAAAAGGCGGACTTATGACACTTTGCATTTACAGTGGCGGGGATACGGGATATCAGGAACGGGATGAGATGCTTGCGTTTATCCGTCAGCTGGATCCTCATAAATATCTGGTGATCCTGTCGGAATATGCAAACCGGCCTAATGATCCGCCCATACCGGTGCTGATCATCAAACTGCAATGAATACATAAATCGGTTACTGTCCGAAATACAGGACACAGAGCCCGGAGGGAGCTATCATGAATGATTACATATATTATTATCTGCTTGCAGTCAATATCCTGGCCTTTGTGCTTTTCGGAGTTGACAAGCAGAAAGCCCGTCGTAATAAATGGCGGATCCCGGAGAAGACCTTGATCTTAAGTGCTGTCATCGGTGGCAGCGTCGGGGCGATCCTTGGCATGAGATTTTTTCACCACAAAACCCGAAAAGCCAGATTTGCAATTGGTGTACCGGTGATACTGCTGGTGCAGATTGGTGTGGTGTGCCTGGTACAGTGGGTGATGAAGTAAAACTATGAAGGCAATAACTATAAATGCAATAACCATAAATACAATACCTGTCTGAAAAAAATAAGACAGCTGTCACAGGACAGAGGAGAGACCAATACTCCACGCCTGGGGCAGCTGTTATTTTTTTCATAAAAGGATGCTCAAAAATTCCTTCTTGACAAATACTTTTATGATGATATAATTTGATAATCAAAATATTTTAAGATAAAAGATAATTCAGAGAACAGCAGTACAGATTTATACAGACTGATTTAAGACAGATATCATGGAGAAAAATATGACAGGTAAAATATGTGGAACCGGTTCGTGGGCACCGGACAGAGTGTGGGATAACAACGATCTGGCAAAGATGGTGGAAACCAGTGATCAGTGGATTCGGGAAAGAACCGGTGTGGTACAGAGACATATTGCAAAAGAGGACGAAGATACTGTGACGATGGCAGCGGGGGCAGCATTAAAAGCTCTGGAAGACGCAGAAATGAAGGCAGAAGAAATCGATCTGATCCTTGTGGCAACCATTTCTCCAACAGAGATCATGCCCTGTGTGGCATGTGGGGTGCAGGAGCGGCTCGGAGCGGAAAAGGCTACCTGCTTTGATCTGAACGGCGCCTGCACAGGATCTCTTCTGGCACTGAACACTGCGCAGGCATACCTGGCCCAGGGAATATATAGGAATGCCCTTGTGATCGGAGCGGAAAAACTATCCGGTTTAACGGACTGGACAGATCGTGGCACCTGCATTCTTTTCGGGGATGGTGCGGGAGCAGTCGTGCTGAGAGCAGAAGAGGGTGGAAGCTATGCACAGGTAACCCATTCCATTGGAAAAAAAGGCGGTGCACTTACCTTACAGAGCAGAAATCAGATCCGTTATGAAAATGATCCGAAGGCAAAGGAAACTTACATACAGATGAACGGAAAGGAAGTGTTCAGCTTTGCCGTGAGCAAGGTACCGGAGGCTGTGAAGGAGCTTCTTTCCCGAGAGCAGGTTTCCTGTGAAGATATCAGTTATTATCTTCTCCACCAGGCAAATGAGCGGATCATCCGTTCCGCAGCAAGGCGGCTGGGCGAAGACATTTCCAAGTTCCCTATGAATATGGACAGATACGGCAATACTTCTTCCGCAAGTCTTCTTATCCTCCTGGATGAGATGAAAAAAAGTGGAAAACTGCAGCGGGGTGACAGAATGGTCCTTGCAGGCTTCGGCGGCGGACTGACGTACGGAGCAAGCCTGATCGAGTATTAAAGCCCCTGTTAATGAATTGTTAAAATAAGGCTATGTAGTGAATGCGGATGTTTTTATCCGCTTGATCCAAATAAACCGCGGATGCTTTTATCCGCTTGATTTAATTTTCCGGAGGTAAAAGATGAAAACAAGAGTTACAGAATTACTTGGTATTGAATATCCCATCATCCAGGGCGGTATGGCCTGGGTGGCAGATCATCACATTGCGGCAGCAGTATCCGAGGCAGGCGGCCTGGGACTGATCGCAGCGGCAAACGCACCGGCAGAGTGGGTGCGTGAGCAGATCCGTGAGGCGAAAAAACTGACAGATAAGACTTTTGGTGTAAACATCATGCTGATGAGTCCAAGTGCCGATGAGGTTGCGAAGATCGTAGTAGAAGAAGGGATCAAGGTAGTAACAACCGGCGCCGGAAGCCCGGAAAAATACATGGAAGCATGGAAAGCAGCCGGAGTAAAGGTGATCCCGGTTGTTGCATCTGTAGCTCTTGCAAGAAGAATGGAGCGCTGTGGCGCAGATGCAGTGGTAGCAGAGGGAACCGAGTCTGGCGGACATATCGGTGAGACAACCACTATGGCGCTGGTACCGCAGGTCGTGGATGCAGTAAAGATCCCGGTAATTGCAGCAGGTGGAATTGCAGACGGTCGTGGGATCGCGGCAGCCTTCATGCTGGGTGCAGAAGCCGTACAGATGGGAACCCGATTTGTGGCAACAGAGGAATGTCACGTACATGAGAATTACAAACAATTCCTTCTGAAAGCTAGGGATATCGACACAAGAGTAACCGGCCGTACCACAGGTCATCCAGTCCGTACCTTAAGAAACCCTATGACAAAGGAATATCTGGAGAAAGAAGCTGCAGGTGCATCCTTTGAAGAACTGGAAATGCTGACACTTGGTGGCCTCAGGAAGGCTGTTGTTGACGGCGATGTAAAAACCGGAAGCGTTATGTCCGGACAGATCGCAGGTATGGTAAAGGATGTACCGACCTGTAAGGAGCTGATGGCAAGACTGATCAGAGAGACAAAAGAGACTGTAAAGAAAAACAGTTTTCTTGTGGAGGAATAATAAATGGGAAAAACAGCATTCATCTTTCCGGGCCAGGGTGCACAGAAGGCCGGAATGGGAAAAGATTTTTATGAGAAATACGATACAGCAAAGGATGTTTTCGCCTCTGCCGGTGAGTGGCTGGATCTGGATATGAAAGCACTTTGCTTTGAAGAAAATGACAGGCTTGACCTGACTGAATATACACAGGCTGCACTGGTCACTACCTGTCTTGCCATGGAGAAGGTGGTAGAGGAGATGGGACTTCATCCAGATGTAACTGCAGGATTAAGCCTTGGCGAGTACTGCGCTATTGAAGCTGCCGGCGGCATGGAGCTGAAGGATGCTGTTACTACCGTGAGAAAAAGGGGAATCCTTATGGAGCAGGCAGTTCCGGCAGGTAAGGGAAGCATGGCAGCAGTTATGGGAATGGAGACAGAGAAGATCGAGGAAGTGCTTGCAGACATTGCAGATGTAAGCATTGCAAACTACAACTGTCCCGGCCAGATCGTGATCACAGGCCTTGCGGAGGCAGTTGCGGAAGCCTCTGAAAAGCTGAAGGCAGCCGGAGGAAGAAGAGTGATCCCGTTAAATGTCAGCGGACCGTTCCACTCCGCAATGCTTGCCACTGCAGGAAAAGAACTGGGAAAGGTTCTGGAGGGTGTCACACTTCATGAACTTAAAATCCCGTATGTGACAAACGTGACCGCAGAGTATGTGGAAGATCCGGCGGAAACAAAAGCACTTCTGGAAAAACAGATTTCTTCTTCCGTGCGTTGGCAGCAGAGTGTGGAAAATATGATCCGTCAGGGAGTAGATACATTTATTGAGATCGGACCGGGAAGAACCCTTGCCGGATTTATGAGAAAGATCGACAGAAATGTAAAAGTATATAACATCCAGACCGTAGAAGATGCAGAGAAGGTCTGCCAGGAACTGGTATAAATATTGGAAAAAAAGATAAAGAATCAAAAATAAAGCAGGCATAGTGCAGCAGACAGAAATGCCAGGTAACAAATGCGGATCACGGATGACCGCATAACATCAGAAAGGAATTCATATGTCAGAGAAAAAAATCGCAGTTGTAACAGGCGGTGCACGTGGGATCGGGAAAGCCATCGCCCTGGAGCTTGCAAAAGCAGGAAACCTTGTAGTGATCAATTATAACGGCTCAGAAGAAAAAGCCCGGGAAACAAAAGCAGAGATCGAGGCAGCCGGCGGCCAGGCAGATATCCTGCAGTGCAATGTGGCAGATTTTGATGCATGTGAAGCTTTTTTCAAAGCTGTTGCAGAGAAATACGGACGTGTTGATATCCTGGTAAATAATGCCGGAGTTACGAAGGACGGACTTCTCATGAAAATGAGTGAGGAAGATTTTTCCAGAGTTGTTGACATCAATCTGAAAGGAACCTTCAACTGCATCCGTCATGTGTCCAGAATGATGCTGAAGCAGAGAAGCGGCCGGATCATCAGCCTTTCATCGGTGGTAGGCCTTCGTGGAAATGCTGGACAGGCCAATTATGCGGCATCCAAAGCCGGGATCATCGGTCTTACAAAATCCGCTGCAAAGGAGCTGGCATCCAGAGGGATCACGGTCAACGCCATTGCACCGGGATTTATCAAAACAGACATGACGGACGTGCTTTCTGACAAAGTAAAAGAAAATATTGCGGCATCTATCCCCATGGGAAGCATGGGAACAACAGAAGACGTGGCAAAGGCAGCTGCATTTCTGGCATCAGACGGTGCACGTTACATCACAGGACAGGTACTTCGCGTAGACGGCGGAATGGCAATGTAAAGAAGGCTCCCCGGAGTCAGGAGGATAGATTGATGAAAAGACGAGTAGTAGTAACAGGACTTGGAGCAGTAACACCGATCGGAAATGATGTGGAAAGTTTCTGGAACGGAGTAAAAGAAGGAAAGGTGGGGATCAGACCGATCACCCGTTTTGATACGACCGGATACAAGGCAACACTGGCAGCAGAGCTTAAAGATTTTGTGGCAAAGGATCGCATGGATCCGAGAACTGCAAGAAGAATGGAGCCTTTTTCCCAGTATGCGGTAGCAGCTGCACTGGAAGCAGTGGAAAATTCCGGGCTTAAGATGGAAGAGGAAGATCCGTACATGGTAGGCGTTATCATCGGCTCCGGTGTGGGAAGTCTTCAGGCTACCGAGACCAATGAGAAGAAGCTTATGGAAAAAGGTCCTTCAAGAGTGGATCCGCTTCTTGTTCCGAAGATGATCACAAATATGGCAGCCGGAAATGTTTCTATCGCTACCGGCGCAAAAGGAAAATGCACCAACGTGGTAACGGCATGTGCGACAGGAACACATTGTATCGGAGATGCTTTCCGTGCCATTCAGTATGGTGATGCAGATGTAATGCTTGCCGGTGGTACAGAGGGAGCTGTTTGCCCTATCGGTATCGCAGGCTTTGCAAGCCTTACTGCACTGAGCACAAGTGAGGATCCGCTGCGTGCATCCATTCCGTTTGATAAAGACAGAGGCGGTTTTGTTATGGGCGAGGGTGCAGGTGTGGTTGTTCTGGAAGAGCTTGAGCATGCCAAAAAGAGAAATGCCAATATCCTGGCAGAGGTTGTGGGATACGGTGCAACTGCAGATGCTTTCCATATCACATCTCCGGCCGAGGACGGAAGCGGCGCCGCACGTGCTATGGAAAATGCCATGAAGGAAGCAGGTGTTGCACCGGCGCAGGTAGATTATATCAATGCACACGGAACCGGAACACATCACAATGACCTGTTTGAAACAAGAGCTATCAAGCTTGCGTTTAAGGACGCTGCCAAGGATGTAAAGATCAATTCCACAAAATCCATGGTGGGCCATCTTCTTGGCGCAGCAGGAGCTGTTGAGTTTATCGTATGCGTAAAATCCATTTTGGACGGATTTATCCATCAGACAGTGGGAACAACAGAAACAGAGGAGGAGCTTGATCTGAACTATATGATCGGCGCTCCGGCAAAACAGGAAGTTCGTTATGCAATGAGCAATTCCCTTGGATTTGGAGGACACAACGGAACATTGCTTGTAAAGAAGTATGAGGAGGACTGAAGCTATGGAATTTAACCAGATTCTTGAACTGATCGATCACGTATCTGCATCAGAGCTTACTGCCTTTACATATGAGACAGCAGATCTGACCTTAAGTATGGAGCATGGAAAGCCACAGATCATCCAGGGGGTTATGGGAGAAACTGTGGAAAACATTCCGGCAGTAGGAATGACCGGTGGAAAAGTCCGCAGGGCAGTGAATACAGCACCGGTGGCAGGCAAAGATCCTGTGGTACCGGCTTCAACAGATGAAATGGCAGTGACAGTGACAGGAAAAACTGTGGCAGAAGCACAGGGAGTGAAAGGTACTGAGCAGTCGGAAACCGTACCACAGAGCGGGGAAGATCAGACAGGCAGCCTGGTAACATCTCCGCTGGTAGGAACCTTCTATGCTGCACCGTCCCAGGATCTTCCGCCTTACGTTCAGGTGGGAGACAAGGTAAAAAAAGGACAGGTTCTTGCAATCGTGGAAGCTATGAAGCTGATGAATGAGATCGAAAGTGATTTTGACGGCGAGATCGCAGAGATCTATGTGGAGAACGGACAGCCGGTAGAATACGGTCAGAAGCTTTTCCGTATCCGATAAGTACCTTCAGATCAGAATCAGAGAATAAGAAAAATTATTGTTTCAGGAGGATAGAGAATGAAGCATCTTGATGTAAAACAGATCGAGGAGATCATTCCACACAGACATCCGTTTCTGCTTGTGGACTATATTGAAGATTATGAGCCGGGTGAATTTGCTGTCGGATATAAATGTGTGACCTTCCGCGAGGATTTTTTTCGGGGACATTTTCCCCAGGAGCCGGTAATGCCGGGTGTTCTGATGGTAGAAGCGCTGGCACAGGTGGGTGCGGTAGCCATTCTTTCCCTGGAGGACATGAAGGGAAAAACCGCTTATTTCGGAGGCATCAACAAGTGTAAATTCCGCAGAAAGGTAGCTCCGGGAGACAAGCTCCGTCTTGAAACAAAGATCATCCGCAGAAAGGGTCCTGTAGGCATTGGTTCTGCAGTGGCATCTGTGGATGGCGAGGTTGCCGTAGAGGCTGAGCTTACATTTATGATCGGGTAAGGTGATTGTATGATTCGAAAGTTACTGATCGCCAACAGAGGCGAGATCGCGGTGCGTATTATCCGTGCCTGCAGAGAAATGGGAATTGCCACAGTGGCGGTTTATTCTGAGGCAGATGAGGAAAGCCTTCACACACAGCTGGCGGACGAAGCAATCTGTATCGGACCGGGGCCATCTGCACAGAGCTATCTGAATATGGAACAGATCATCAGTGCAACCATGGTTTCCGGTGCGGATGCCATTCATCCGGGATTTGGCTTTCTTTCTGAAAATGCCAGATTTGCGGAGCTCTGTGAAAAATGCGGGATCACATTTGTGGGTCCTCCATCAAAGGTCATCCGTATGCTGGGCAATAAAAAAATTGCAAGAAGCACCATGATCGCAGCTGGTGTTCCGGTAGTTCCGGGCAGCGAAGGGGATGTGGAGGATATTGAAACCGGTCTTAAGGAAGCTGAGAGAATCGGTTATCCGGTGATCATCAAGGCAGCTCTTGGCGGTGGCGGAAAAGGCATGCGTGTGGCAAACACACCGGAGGAATTTCCGGAAGCCTATGCAACCGCCAGAAAAGAGTCTGAGATCGCTTTTGGCGACGGTACCATGTATATTGAACATTTCGTGGTAAATCCGAGACATATTGAGTTTCAGATCCTTGCAGACAGCTTCGGAAATGTGATCCATCTGGGAGAGCGTGACTGCTCCATCCAGAGAAATCATCAGAAGATGATCGAGGAATCTCCAAGTGCTGCAGTTTCTCCGGAATTAAGAGAAAAAATGGGGCATGCGGCGGTGACGGCGGCGAAAGCAGCCGGTTATGTAAATGCGGGAACGATCGAATTTCTTCTGGAACCGGATGGAAAATTCTGGTTTATGGAAATGAATACAAGGATCCAGGTGGAGCATCCGGTGACAGAGTGGGTAACAGGTATCGATCTTGTAAAGGAGCAGCTGAAGATCGCTTCCGGAATGCCTCTTGAGATCGCTCAGGAGGATGTCCGGATCCAGGGACACGCCATTGAGTGCAGGATCAATGCTGAAAATCCCCAGAAAAATTTCCGCCCTTCGCCGGGAACTATCCAGGGAGCGCATTTTCCGGGAGGAAACGGGATCCGTGTGGATACCTGTGTGTATAACGGCTGTAAGATCCCGCCATATTATGATTCCATGCTTGCGAAGCTGATCGTTCATGCAGGTAACCGGAAAGAAGCCATTGCAAAAATGCAGAGTGCTCTTGGTGAGGTGATCATTGACGGAATCGATACAAATATTGACTATCAGTACGAAATCCTGAAAGATGAGGATTATCAGTCCGGAAACTTTGACACTGGCTTTCTTGCCAGCCATATCATTGCGGGAGTGAAGATCAATGAGAATTAAGCACATGTTCAAAAAAACAGTCAGGGATATCCGGGGTGAGGAACAGGAAAACACTCCGGAGGTGCCGAATAACCTGATGCGTAAATGCAACGCCTGCAAAGCGGCGGTTTTTGTAGACGAGGTAAAGCAGAATCAATACATCTGTCCCCACTGCGGAAATTATTTCCATGTACCCGCTTACCGTCGAATCAAAATGATCGCAGACAGAAAGAGCTTTGTGGAGTGGGATGCTCACATGGAAGAACAGAATCCCCTTCAGTACAGAGGCTATGAAGAAAAGCTTCAGGGGCTTCGTGAAAAGACAGGGCTTGATGAGGCTGTAGTTACCGGAAAGTGTACTATAAAAGGGACACCTGTGACACTTGGTGTCTGTGACTGCCGTTTCATGATGTCCAGTATGGGAGAAGTCGTGGGAGAAAAGATCACCCGGGCTTTTGAACGTGCCACAGAGGAGAAACTGCCGGTAATCCTCTATATCTGCTCCGGAGGTGCCAGAATGCAGGAGGGCCTGGTATCTCTGATGCAGATGGCAAAAACCAGTATGGCAATCCGGAAGCACAGCGATGCCGGACTTCTTTATGTGCCGGTCCTCACAGATCCGACGACAGGCGGTGTGACTGCAAGCTTTGCCATGCTGGGAGATATTATCCTGGCAGAGCCGAAAGCGCTGATCGGTTTTGCTGGTCCCAGAGTGATCGAACAGACCATCGGGCAAAAGCTTCCCAAAGGCTTCCAGAGAGCGGAATTTCTTCTGGAACACGGCTTTGTGGACAAGATCGTAAAGCGTGAGGAGCAGAGGATCGTATTGGCGGATATTCTGAGATTACATCAGGATAAAGTCCTGAATAATGTACAGTCCAATAATACGGACATTAAAAATGGGTTCAAGTCTGACAATCAGGAATCGATGAAAACTGTTGAGGAAGATAATAGGATCTGGCCGGACTTCGTTCCATCCGGAGATTTCACTCCCTGGGAACATGTTCAGCTTGCCAGAGCCAAAACACGTCCTACAGGAAAGGACTACATCGAAGCGCTTTTTGACGATTTCATGGAATTTCACGGAGACCGTCACTGCGGGGATGATCCGGCAGTGATCGGTGGTGTGGCATTTTTCCACGGACAGCCGGTAACTGTCCTTGCACAGGAAAAAGGAGAGGGTACAAAGGAAAACATTACCCGGAATTTCGGAATGGTATCTCCGGAGGGGTACTGGAAATCCCTGCGCCTGATGCAGCAGGCAGAGAAATTTCACCGTCCGGTGATCTGCCTTGTAGATACACCAGGCGCATTCTGCGGGCTGGAAGCAGAGGAACGTGGACAGGGTGAAGCCATTGCAAAAAATCTCTATACACTGGCAGGTCTCACAGTGCCGGTGCTTTCCGTTGTGATCGGTGAAGGCGGAAGCGGAGGTGCCCTTGCCTTGGCGGTGGCAGATGAGGTATGGATGCTGGAGCATTCCGTTTATTCCATCCTGTCCCCGGAGGGCTTTGCCTCCATTCTCTGGAAAGACAGCAAAAAGGCAAAGGAAGCAGCAGCAGTGATGAAGCTCACAGCTGCAGACCTTTACCAGATGGGGATGATCGAGCATGTGATTCCGGAAGCAGAGCCTGTAAGCCGTGAGAACATAAATGATATCGCAGGTTATCTGGAAAACGGAATTGCGGATTTTCTTGAGAAATATGGCGAAGAAGAGCCGGAGAAGCTTCTGGAACATCGCTATGAACGTTTCCGGAAAATGTAGAAGCAATAAGTGCAGTGATTTTGTAGCCCGCAAAGTAAAAATCCAGTGGAAAAAATGCCATATTTATGTTACGATGGCTTCATAAACAGAGAACCGGAGAAGCCTTTTTGCTCCGGAGAAACAGGAGCGGGTAGAGTGGACAATCGGGAAGTTATAAATGACGTGCTGGTGAATCTGTTCAATGAGATCCTCCGACTGGAGGAGGAAGCCATCATCACAGATAAATATAAAGATATTTCCAACAATGATATGCACATTATCGAGGCTGTAGGTCTTGGAGGGGGGAACATGTCCTCCATTGCAGCCAAGCTTAAGATCACCGTAGGCTCCCTCACAACATCTATGAACAGTCTTGTAAAAAAAGGCTATGTGAAGAGAGAACGAAGTGAGAAGGACCGGCGTGTGGTATTTATTCAGCTTACAAATAAGGGACGTATGGCATATCATCATCATGCGGAGTTTCACAGGCAGATGACAGAAGCGGTGATCGCAGAGCTGAATGAGAATGAGACAGAAGTGCTGGTAAAAGCACTGGACGGACTGCGTAAATTTTTCAGACAGTATCATGAACAATAAAGAAACGTATAATAAAAGCATCCGGATCGGTAATAAAGGACAATTACCGATCCGGATGCTTTTTGCATAACAGGTATTTTCGACACGGACATTTATTGAAAATGATATTAAATGTCGCCTTTGTTTTTGTGGTACGAGAGTTTATTCGTCCCAGCCATCCTGGAAGCGGATATTTACAGAGATATTGCGGACAACGTCTCCCTCCTGAAGCTCCAGATCGCTCTCATCGGAAACCGGAGGAAGCTTTCCCTCAAATTCCATAAGCTCTGTGTAGATCCAGTCGTATGCAGCTGCATTGGCATTTTCGATGGCATCATCCAGCGTGTCACCGTTGGCTTCACAGCAGGCAAGATCCGGAAAAAAAGCATTGTATTTTTTGTCCTCTGTGGGACGGAAAACTGCGGGATATATAAATTTCATAGGTAAGATTCCTTTCTTTTTTAAAATGAAGTGATTCGTGTAATACCATGAATATGGATAGTTTTACCTGACCAAGGTAAGTATATACCAATTTCAGAATGAGGGCAAGCGAGTTCATGATCCAATGAAAGATCTAAATAAGAACAGCAGAGTTTTGGGAATGCTATAATCAGAAAATTGTCGTATATAAGTAAAAATGATAGATATATAACCCTTTTTGTCCTTGTATATAGGAAATATAGATGCTATACTGTGTAATACAGAGTATGAACGGGGGGTCGAAAGACCTGACGGGAGGTACAGCTATGATTTATACAGCTTTGACGAAAAAAGCTATGAAGGTGGCATACGAGGCACATCATGGACAGACAGATCGAAGCGGGACACCTTATATCTTTCATCCATTTTATGTAGCGGAGCAGATGGATGATGAACTCAGTGTATGTACGGCACTTCTGCACGATGTGATAGAAGATACAGAGATCACATTTGAGGATCTTACCGGAGAATTTCCGGAAGAGGTTGTGGAGGCCTTACGTTGTCTTACAAGAGATAAGAATATGAATTATTTCGATTATATCCGGAAGCTTAGGAAGAATCCGATCGCAAAAAAAGTGAAGCAGGCTGATCTGCTCCACAATTCTGATGTAACACGTCTTTCTGACTGCGAAAATATGTCTGCTGAACAGATATCACGGCTGCATGGAAGATATAAACGGGCTTTGGAGATACTTCATGATGCCAGGTGATATTATTTTCGCACAAGTCATTTATTGACTTTTATTCAGTTTTTTCATGCGCATGATCCACACAAAATATCCGTGACCTCAGATATTATTGTGGATCTTCTTAGTGGAAGTATGGATTTCTTGCATTGATCTCTATGTAGCATTTGATCGCATATTTGATAAATTCTATGATTTTTTTCATTTTATTTTCCTCCTCTTTTCTTTAACTTACAAATGCATTATAATAAACTCTCGGAAATATTACGTGCCAAAAACACAGAAAAAGTAGTCAAATATTGCGGAGAGAAAAATCCATGTTTCCAGTATACGAAGAAAAAAAGAAGAATCTCCATATTCATCTGCGGACCTCAGCCCATGCTTCACCCCATCTTCATAACTCCATAGAGTTTATCTATATCACAGAGGGAACTCTGGAGCTTGGTATGGGACAGGAGCTTTATCATATGGAAGAGGGAGATTTTGCAGTGATCTTTCCGGATGTGATCCATCACTATCAGGTGTTCTCTCCGGGAGAAAACAAAGCAGTCTATCTCTGGGCAAAGCCGGTATTGATTGGTAAGTTTGCGGATATCATTCAGAACAGCTGTCCGGAAGACCCGGTTATAAAAAAGGAGCAGGTGCATCCGGATATTGTAAATGCGGTACGGTGTCTCAGGGCAAACCGTAAGGAGAAGGATGATAATCTTGCAGTGGAACAGGCGTATGTGCAGATCCCGGGATTTGAAAGTCAGAGGACTTTTAACCGGGTATTCCGGGAACGGTACCGGATGACACCAAGAGAATACAGAACATTATATAAAGAAAAATATTTACGAGAGGAACAGACATGATCACAGTAGAGCTGGAACATTTCAGCCTTGATAAAATATGCGATTCCGGACAGTGCTTCCGGATGAGAAAGCTTGGAGACGGACATTTTTCCATGGTGGCGGGAGACCAGTATCTGGAAATGTATCAGAAAGACGGAGTGGTGGATTTCTGCTGCTCTCAGGAGGAATTTATCTGTTACTGGGTGCTTTATTTTGATCTGGATACGGATTATGAAGCTTACATGAATGCTGCTAATCCACGGGATAAATATCTGGGTGCCGCAATAAAGGCAGGAGACGGGATACGGATATTAAGACAGGATCTCTGGGAAATGATCGTTACGTTTCTGATATCTCAGCAGAACAATATCAAGCGTATCCGCAAATGTATCGAAACCATCTGCCGGAAGTACGGAGAGCGAAAAAATTCATCTGCAGGTGTGGAGTACTACGCTTTTCCGACTGTAGAGGCGCTGAGTCAGGCAACGGAAGAGGAGTTAAGAGGATGCGGCTTGGGATACCGGGCAAAATATATCGCAGTAACGGCCAGGACCATTGCATCCGGCCAGATCTCTCTGGAAAAAATCTATGATATGCGTTACCATCAGGCAAAGAAGGAGCTGATGAAGCTTTGTGGTGTGGGAGAAAAGGTAGCTGAGTGTATCTGCCTGTTTGCACTGCATCATATGGATGCTTTTCCCATAGATACCCACATCCGTCAGGTCATGGACGTGCATTACAAAAGAGGATTTCCCAACCGCAGATACAGAGGAATGCGTGGAATCATGCAGCAGTATATTTTTTACTATGACTTGTACTCATAGACTGCGGATGCTATCATAGGTGAAAATAAAGGAAAAATCCACGGAGGAAAAAGTAATCAGAAAATATTTACTGCGATTGAGACAACCACGTATAAAAAAGAAAGAAAACAGATATTATATCCGGGGCTATAAGGGAACGGAAGTGATCATCCGTACAGATCATGAGATCCTGAAGAGGATTGCCTACAGGCGTACCTGCGTGAAACAAGTCTGCATTCCTGGAAGATACGAAACAGAAACAAAATATATCTATACAAGAAAAGAAAACAGAAGAAGCCGCCCAGTCATAGTTCCGGGCATTCCGACCGGGAGAGAAACTGCTATGCCACGTGCCGTGCGGACAGTGCTCCATGCTCTTTCCTATGGCGGGATCGAAGTGGAGGCTTCCAGAAAGCTGGCAGATCTTAAGAAGATGGATCCTATGAGGATCTTTTACAGGACACTGGATGCGGAAGTTTATAACGGAGACTATAAAGTGCCGATCCGTCTGTTTTTTCCAACAGAAGAGGACATGGAAAACGGTGCCGCCTCCGGAAAAAAACCACCGGTGATCCTGTTTTTCCATGGCGGTGGCTGGGTTACGGAAAGTGTAGAGAATTATCAGCGGGTTTGTGCCAGAATGGCACAGTCTACCGGTCAGATCGTGGCGTCTGTTGAATACAGGCTGGCACCGGAATACCGTTTCCCGGTGGGACTGATGGATTGTTATGCAGCTGCGAAGACTTTTTACACCAATCGTTTTCTTTTGAATACGGATCCGGATCGTATCACCATTATGGGAGATAGTGCAGGCGGAAATCTGGCAGCGGCTGTATGTATGATGGCCAGAGACCGCGGAGATTTTTTTCCCAAAAAACAGATCCTTATTTATCCGGCACTGAACAACTGTTATACGGAAGACTCTCCTTTTGAATCCGTAAAAACAAATGGAACCGGTTATCTTCTCACAGCGGAGAAGATGGAAGATTATCTGAAATTCTATGAGAGTTGTCCGGAAGACAGGAGGAATCCCTATTTTGCGCCGATCCTGGAGAAGAATTTTCGAAATATGCCGGATACACTGATACTTACCGCTGAGTTCGATCCTCTTCGGGATGAAGGTGAGGCATTTGGTGAAAAACTGAAGGAAGCGGGAAATCGTGTGGAAGTGCACAGGATCGCAGGTGCGTTTCACGGGTATTTTGCACTGGGGATCAAATTTCTGCATGTGCAGGAAAGCTTTGCATATGTAAATCGTTTTCTGGAAACAGAGGAACAGGAAGAAGGAAAGCATCATGAAGAACGAATATGCACAGTGGAGAAAACTTGACAATGCGGCGCTGGCGTTCCCGGCGGTGACAGGAAAGAATGACACCAGGGTATTTCGTTTTTACTGTGAACTGAAAGAAGAGATAAAAGAAGAAAACCTGCAGGAAGCCCTGGAGAGGACATTGGAAAAATATCCTCTTTTCCGTGCAGTTTTAAGAAAGGGACTGTTCTGGTTTTATCTGGAGAGACGTGATATTCCGGCAGTGGCAAAGAAAGAAGCAGGTGCACCCTGCAGCGGACTTTATATTCCGGACAAAAAAACGCTTCTTTTTCGGGTGAGCTATTATAAGAACAGGATCAATTTCGAGGTATTTCATGCGCTGACGGATGGAACGGGAGCCATGCATTTTCTGATGGAGCTGGTGAAAAATTATCTTCAGGAGACGCACCCATCCGCAGAGCTTCCGGAGCTTTTTTCGGATGAAAACATTACGGGCAGGGATATGGAGGAGGACAGCTTTTCCCAGTATTATTCCTCCGACGCGCCAAGAAAGAGAGAGTCCAAGAAGCCTGCCTTCCAGTTAAAAGGCGAGAAGCTCAGGCAGGAGGATATGAGTATCACGGAAGTCTGTATTCCGGTAAAAGAGATCCACGCCCGTGCAAAAGCGGCCGGTGTGTCGATCACGGTTTTTCTTACGGCAGCACTTATCTGGGCGATCCATGAAGAAGTACCTCAGAATCAGGCGAAAAAGCCCATTGGTCTGATGATCCCGGTAAATTTGAGAAATTATTTTCCGTCCCGGTCTATGGCAAATTTTTTCGGATGGATCGAGATCAGCTGTTATTTTCAGCCTGATACAGCCTTTGAGGATATTCTGAGATCCGTAAAGGAGCAGTTTGCAAAGGAACTGAGTAAGGACGTGATCGAAGCAAAGCTGAATGATCTGGTAAGCCTGGAGAAAAATCCGATCCTGCGTCTGGTACCACTGGAGATCAAAACCCCGTTCCTTCTTGCCGGGACGACTCTCGGAGGGAGGTCTATCACGGCGATCTATTCCAATGTGGGGATCATCCGGATGCCGGAGGAATATCGGAAATATATTCAGAGATTCGGACTTTTTGCAAGCACGGACAGTCTGCAGCTGTGTTCCTGTTCTTTTGGAGATGAGATGGTTTTAAGCTTTACGTCCAAGATCCCCAATGGAAATATTGAGCGGAATTTTGTGGAGAGACTGAAAAATGAGCAGGTATCCTGTACAATTCGGGAGAATGATCTTCCGGGACAGAAAGAGGAGCAGAAACAGCAGATGAAGCTTTTTGAGAGCTTTACATTTCTGTGTATTGTGCTGGCTGTGGTATGTAATCTGATCGATTATCTGCTGGATAGTCATATAGGCTGGGCCTGGTTTGTGACTGCAGGGGCGTTCTGCACCTGGCTGATGGTTTCAGTGGCTTATGTGAAGCGGCGGAATCTTCTGAAGAATGAGATGTGGCAGCTGGTGATCGCAGCTGTTGCAGGAGTGCTTTGGGATGTGTTTACCGGCTGGCGTGGCTGGTCTGTGGATTATCTGCTTCCTCTGGCTTCGCTTGCTGTGATCTGCTCCATGTGGGTGATCACTGCGGTACAGAAGCTGGAGGTGGCGGAATATATGATCTATCTTCTGGAAGCAGGAGCTTTCGGAGGAGTGATCCCTGTGATCCTGCTGGCTGCCGGTGTGGTAACGGTGCTGTATCCGTCGCTGATCTGTATATGCGTCAGCTTTCTGATGCTGGTATGGCTGTTCCTGTTTAAGAGGAAAGATATGGTGCGGGAGATGCAGAAGAAATTCCGTGCATAGAAAATAAAAACAACCGTCGATCTGCAGAGGACTTTTTGAAGATCTGTCTGCAGACCGGCGGTTGTTTAGCAAATAAAGGAAGTTCCCTGCAGAGCTGCGAAAAGCAATAAGCAGAGGGGAAAACTTGCCCGGTGTTCGGAGATCAGAATCCGAAGTCCTCATAGTCCTCAGGTGTGAACTTATGATAGATCATATGCTCACCCTCCAGGGACAGACAATACCGGTAGTCATCCGGAATCCCGTCTTCGAAATATACAAGATAATCAAATCCGGTTCCGGTTGTTTTTTCCATGTGTACATGGTCGGAATAAGCATGAAAAACGTCCATCACTTCATCCAGAGTACAGCCATGACGGGCAACCGTGCCTATAAAGCGTACCAGAAATTCACTCGGCTTCCGGTTTTCGTGAACGTAGTCCGAGGCCTGAGGCGGCAGGGTGATGCAGAAACGCCCGTTTTTGGAAGAAGCCGTTACTTTTCCAAGACGGTCACAGGCATGATCTGAGAATTCTTCCATAGCATGCTGCATTTCTTCTTCCGTAAGCTCTGTGCCAAGAAGGCGGTTCAGAGACTGCAGCGGATAATAAAAACGGGTAACTCCGCTCATGTATCCGATCTTTACCTGTTGTTCCTGAATCATATCCAGGAGATTATTTTCCAGTTTTTTGAAATTCATTATGTTTTTCCTTTCCGGGGTCTGAAGGTTTATTGAACTGCATACATTCAGATCCCATTTTTTTCGCAGATATCATTGAGACAGCAGCGGTCACAGTAAGGCTTTGTCCGCGCTGTACAGACTTCTCTTCCATGATTGACAAGACGGTGGCAGAGATCATTGCCTTCTTCCGGAGGGATGATCTTCCAGAGAGCCATTTCCACCTTTTTTGGATCCTTCATGTCATGGACAAGGCCGATGCGGTTGGAAAGGCGGATACAGTGAGTATCTGTTACAATGGCGGGCTTGCCGAATACGTCACCCATGATTAGGTTTGCGCTTTTTCGGCCCACACCGGGAAGTTTCAGAAGCGCGTTAAAGTCTTCCGGCACCTTGTCGTGATACTGTTCGTGGAGAATGCGCATACAGGCGCTGATGTCCCGGGCTTTGCTTTTTCCAAGGCCGCAGGGACGTACAATGGCTTCGATCGCTTCCGGCTCTGCGGCTGCCAGGGCTGCCACATCCGGGTATTTTGCATAGAGATCTTGAACAACTACATTGACCCGGGCATCGGTGCACTGAGCTGCCAGACGGACACTTACAAGAAGCTTCCAGGCATCATCATAATCCAGTGTACAGTCTGCATCCGGATATTCCTTTTTTAAACGGCTGATAACTTCATAGGCCAGTTCCTGTGTTGTCATTTGTATATGAACCATCCTTTCAATTTCGGTTATATTACTGAATTACTACAGCCAGGATGATACCACAGCATTCGGAGAATTACAAGGTGGACAGGAGTACAGAAGCAGTGTGTGGCATTTGGGGATTTTATCAGCAGAGCAATTTTGGGAATCCCCCCCAGGGGCTTGTTAATACCCTGACAATTTGGTACATTAAACGTGACCTGTGAGGGACCTGATCTCCCTCACGTGAATAGAAAAGTGCGGAGGAATCAACGTGGAAAAACTTCTCGATGAAATCGAATCTTACTGGAGCACCCGTACAGAAGGGTACTCCGAAGTGAATCATAAAGAGCTTGCAGGAACGCAGAAAAACGCATGGCTTAAGGTGCTGACCAGTCAGTTTCCGGACAAACCCAAGGAAGAGATCCGTATCCTGGATATCGGAACAGGCCCCGGATTTTTTCCTGTGATCCTGGCAGAAGCCGGATATCATGTAGATGCAGTGGATTATACGGAAGGAATGCTGGAAAAGGCAAAGGAAAATGCAGGAGACCTTTGCCGGAATATCCGCTTTTTGAGGATGGATGCACAGAAGCTGGATTTTGAGGATAATACCTTTGACGTGGTCATTTCCCGAAATCTTACCTGGAATCTGGAGCATCCTGATGTTGCTTATAGAGAGTGGGTCCGTGTACTGAAGGTAGGAGGAAGACTTCTGAATTTTGATGCCAACTGGTACGGTTATCTTTATGAGGAAGAGCAGCGTAAGGCCTACGAAAACGACCGGAAAAATGTGGAAAACAACAGCCTGGATGATCACTATCTCTGTACGGATATTGAGCGCATGGAGCGGATCGCCCTCCAGGTACCGCTGTCAAAGATCAGTCGTCCCCAGTGGGATGTAAAAACTCTCCGGGAAGCAGGACTTCTTGGAATCCGCACAGACACAGAAATATGGAAAACGGTCTGGAGTGAGGAGGAGAGATTAAATTATCAGTCCACACCAATGTTTATGGTAACTGGTGTAAAGCCGGATCATTTCCTGAATCTTCCGGTTGCGGCAGGAGAAAAAACAGAAGGCTTTCTTGAGCTCGGAGATGGAGAATTTGTCCTTCCGGCAACCATCATCCGTGGAAAAGATCCGGGAAAAACCGTTCTCGTCACAGCAGGTCTTCATGCAGGAGAGTATGTGGGAATCCAGACTCTGATCGAGCTGTCGAAGCGGCTGAAGCCGGAAAAGGTAAAGGGCCAGCTGGTTCTGGTAAAGGTGCTGAACCGGGAAGACTTTGAGAAGCGTGCAGGCAGTATCAGCTGGGAGGACGGAAAAAATCTGAACCGTGTTTTCCCGGGCAAAAAGGACGGAACAAAAATGGAACGTCTGGCGGCAGCTATCACAGAATCCCTGATCCGGAAGGCGGATTATTATATCGATCTTCACGGCGGTGACGATTATGAGGAACTGACTCCGTATGTATATTTTGCAGGCGTGGCAAAGCCGGAGATCGTGGAAGCCTCCCGAAAGATGGCAGAGCAGGTTGATGTCCCATATATGGTACAGTCAAATGTAAGCACAGGCGGCGCCTACAATTATGCGGCAAGTACCTTCCACATTCCGGCGGTCCTTCTGGAACGCGGCTGTATGGGAACCTGGGAACGGGAGGAAGTGGATTCCATGCGAAGAGATGTAAGAAATATCCTCTGCAGCATCGGAGCCTATAACGGAATCCGTTCCCACAGTACGTACTATCCGCTGAAAATGGATGATGTGCGTTATCAGTGCGCCAGTGTCAACGGTCTCTGGTACCCGGTGAAGAAACCAGGCGATATCGTTCATCAGGATGAGTATCTTGGAGAGATCCGTGATTATGAGGGAAATGTACAGGAAATCTGTCGTGCAGACATGGATGGTGTGATCCTTTATCAGGTATCAAGCCTTCAGGTTGTGGAAGGCGGCCCTGTGATCACCTACGGAAATATCGTAAGAGAAAAAGACGAGCGGAAAACAAGGATCGCCCAGTACTGGACCAGGCGCAGCGACAGCTTTCTGGAACAGAGAAGAGCAGAGCTTCACAGTGCACTTGCAGGCCGCTGGATGGCTGAGCTTAAGAAGTATCTGCCTGAGAAAAAGAATCTCCGGATCCTGGATGTAGGCTGCGGAACCGGATTTTTTACCATTCTTCTTGCAAAGGAAGGCCATCAGGTAACCGGGATCGATCTGACGCCGGATATGATCACTCATGCAAAGGAGCTGGCGGAGGAAGAAAAAGCAGACTGCCGGTTTATGGTGATGGATGCAGAAGCTCCGGATTTTCCGGATGAGGAATTTGACGTGATCGTATCACGAAACCTTACCTGGACACTTCCGGACGCGGAGCATGCTTATCAGGAATGGTTCCGCGTACTGAAACCGGGCGGAGTGATGATCAATCTGGATGCAAACTACGGAGCAGCAGACTTTGCGGACACTGCGGATCTTCCGGAGAATCATGCCCATCATCAGATCCAGGATGAGCTGATGCAGGAATGCGAGGATATCAAGCGGCAGCTGCCCATCAGTTCTTTTCTGCGTCCGGCATGGGATCTGGAAACGCTGAGCCGTATAGGTGTGGAAGAATTTTTCTTTGATCTTGGTATCAGCAAACGTATTTATACAGAAAAAGACGAGTTTTATAATCCGACCCCGATGTTTTTGATCTTTGCGAAGAAACCGAGGTAGGATCATGCTCAATATAAAACAGATCCAGTATTTTGCGGCCTGTGCCAAAACAGGCTCCTTCAGCCAGGCTGCAGAGCTGCTTTTTACCACGCAGTCAAATGTAAGCAAGGTAATCCGTTCCATGGAAGATGATATGCGTACCCAGCTGTTTGTCCGTCATGCAAAGGGCATAGAGCTGACACCGGAAGGAGAGCGTGCATATATCCATGTGCAGAGGATCCTGGAAAATATAGATGAACTGGAAATGCAGGCACAGCCACTTGCAAAAAGCAACCTGTGTGTATGCTTTCATCCCAGCTCCTGGTTTGCGGATACCTTCGTAACGTATTATGAAGCACATAAGTGCGATGATCTTCATTATCAGGTTTACGCAGCAGATACCCATGAGATCATAAAACGTGTGAAAGCCAGACAGGATGATATGGGATTCGCCTATGTGATGCAGAATCAGCTGGCAGCGTTCCAGTATTTTCTTTCCCGGAATTACCTGGAATTTGAGCTGCTGACGGAAACCGAGGTAAATATTTATACCGGGAAAAGGAAAGCAGATACAGCAGATGAGGGAGCTTTTAATATGTCCCAGCTCAGGCTGATCCAGAGATTTCCCGATGAATTTTCCCCGGATAATTACCGGAACCTTGTAGAGGAAAACGGTCATTCCGCAGTGGAGGCAGAGACCGTAGTCGTAACAAACAGTGATTATATCGTGGAACGTCTTCTTGGGTCCGGAGAGTTGTGTAATATCAGTGGTGCGGATCTTTCCGGCCGTGATCCGGGATATTCCTCCGTGAAATATACATTTCCGGGAGAAGGCCAGAAACTTGTTTACGGGTGCATTTGCCGGAGAGGTGAAGAGCTCAGTGAACAGGGAAAGGATTTTCTGGGATTCGTGAAGGAAAGACTTCAGATTTCCGGGAAGTGATAAAAGAATAAAGCAAAAGACCAGACGGGATTTTTCTGCACGGGACACAGGTTCCTGATACAGAAAAGTCCCGTTTTTTATATGGAATACACATCCATGCTAAAACCGACTGTCCAATATCCCCGTACCGGGGTTGTCCGAAAGCTGTTAAATGATAAAATAATATCAGCAGCACACTCCGCGTGCTGAATATAAAAACACTGTGATGCACATAACCTCCGCGCACTCCTATTTGTGCATACAAATGTTTTGTCGAATAATAACACGACCCTTTCAAAAGCAGTTATGGTTTTGGATGCCATAACTGCTTTTGAAATATGAACACAAATCGCTCCACGATTTGTGTTCATGAGCATGCAGCAGAGCGGAATGCGAATGTCTGTCTGAACTGTAAAGGGCAGTGGGAAAGGAAAATTATGAACAAAGAAAATAAACTCGTCATCCGGATCCTGAAGCGGATCCTTCTGCTTGCTGTGGTTATGTTTCTGCTGTCTGTGGTGGTGTTCTGGCTGGCGAGACTGGCACCGGGAGATCCCCTGCAGTCCTTTTACGGAGATTCCCTGGAAATGATGACCAGCGATGAGGTGGCTGCGGCCAGAACGAGACTAGGACTGGATCAGGGGATCGGGGTACAGTATGTAAGGTGGTTTACCAATGTAGTCCATGGTGATTTCGGATTGTCGCTGAAATACAGGCAGCCGGTTATGAATGTGATTAGACCGCTGATCGGAAATACTCTGGTGCTGGGAGGAATTGCTTATATTGTGATCTTTATACTGGCAGTTCTGATCGCCATATTCTGTACGCTTCATGAGAATCAGTGGATCGACCGGCTGATCTGCAAGATCGGAACAGCAGCCTATTATGTGCCGGCTTTCTGGCTTGGTGTGGTACTGATCCTGATCTTCAGTGTAAATCTTGGATGGTTTCCAAGCAGCGGTGCCTATGATGTGGGAATGGCAGATAGTATCGGCAATCGTATGAAGCATATGATCCTTCCGCTGGTAGTAATGATCTTCAGCCATCTCTGGTATTACGCATATATGATACGTAACAAATTCCTGGATGAGGTGCGGAAGGATTATGTACTTCTTGCCAGATCCAAGGGACTTTCCAAAAGAAAGATCCTGTGGAAGCATTGTCTTCGAAATGTAATGCCGACGATCGTGAGTATTATGGCAGTTTCGGTACCCCATGTAACGGGTGGGACTGTAACTGTGGAAGCTGTTTTCAATTATGCGGGAATTGGAAATCTTGCAGTGGAATCTGCTAAATATCATGATTATAACCTGCTGATGATCGATGTGCTGATCACGGGATTCATCGTATTTTTAAGCAGCTTTGTTGCACAGACTGTCAATGAAGAGATCGATCCAAGAATGAAGGATTCGGAGGTGAGGGTATGGTAGCTGACCGGAAGCTTTCAGAAGCTGAGCTTTTTCAGGTAGTTGGTGCCGGGTGGAAGCAGCAAGGATCTGAAAAACGAAAAAAAACATTTCAGGAAAAGCTGAAGGGGAAACCGGTATTTTCCATGTTCCTGCTTTTTCTGATCGTTTTTGGCTGTGTATTTGCAAATGTTGTTGCAAATCATGATCCCTCAGGTTTTTATCTCCAGAATCTGAATACACCGCCGGGAAAGGAATTTATCTTTGGAACGGATTCGCTTGGAAGAGATATTTATTCACTGATCTGGTATGGCGGAAGGGTTTCTCTGGTGATCGGACTTCTGGGTGCTGCGATCATTACTGTGATCGGTGTTACCTACGGATGCATCAGTGGAACAGCAGGTCCAAAGGTGGATTCGGTTCTGATGCGGTTTACGGAAATGTGCGGAAGTATTCCGACCCTTCTGCTGATCCTGATCCTGTCTGCGGTTATTCAGGCCAATGATGTGATCAGCATATCTGTGATCATCGGTATTACCGGGTGGTTTGCACTGGCACGTATTGTAAGAAGTGAAGTACGGCAGATAAGGAACAGTGATTATGTGATGTATGCAAGACTCTGCGGAGGAAGTTTTGGATATGTGATGTATCACCATCTGATCCCGAATTTTGTTTCGGCGATCATGTTTGTAGTAATTTCTTCGGTAAGCAGCTGTATTACCATGGAATCTACTTTAAGCTTCCTTGGCCTCGGGCTTCCGGCAGATGTAGTCTCCTGGGGAAGTATGCTCTCACTGGCAAATAAAGCACTGATCATGAATACCTGGTGGGTGATCGTGATCCCAGGAGTTTTTCTGGTCATTACTTTAATGTGCATTACCAGTATGGGAAGCTTTGTGAGAAGTGAGGTAAATAACCATTACAGCAATCTCTGATGCAGTCAGAAAAAAAATTTGGACGCAAACCGTGATAAAACATTCCGAGATGTAGATAACCGGTTTGAAAATAAGGAAAGATGAGGAAAACAGAATGAAAAAGAGAACAGGAAACAACTATGGAAGAAAATATGCGGCGATAACACTGGCAGCAGTGACCGCAGCATGTACAGGAGCAGCTGCAGGCAGTGCGGTAACCGTAGCTGCGGCAGAAGAAAACAAAACTCTGGTATATGCAGGTGAGTCAGAAAGTACGATCAATCCCCTTCTGAATAATCATGATGAACTTCCGGATCTTATTTTTTCAGGACTGATGAAATATGATGCCAATGGAAAGCCGGTAGAGGATCTTGCAGAGAGCTATACCTTTGACAAGGCTACCAATACCTATACTTTTAAGCTTCGAGATGGTGTTAAGTGGCATGATGGAGAAGATTTCAATGCAGAGGATGTTGTATACACATATAAGGAGCTTACAGAGGATGAAACCCTGGGAGCCAGCATCACCAGCAACTATCAGGACATTACAAGCATTGAGGCACCGGATGATCAGACTGTGATCTTTACACTGGATCAGTATGATGCTGCCATGCTGGATTATTTTACCATGGGAATCCTTCCTGAGCATCTTCTGGAAGGAGAGGACGTGAATACCACATCCTTTAACCAGAATCCGGTGGGAACAGGCCGTTATAAATTTGAAGACTGGGATGCTACCGGCGGAATGATCACACTGAAACGAAATGAAGATTATTACGGAAAGGTTCCGAATATTGAGACCGTTGTATATCGTACAGTATCGGATGAGACTACAAAGGCAACCATGCTCCAGTCCGGTGAGGCGGATCTTGCATGGCTGAATTCCAACTACGCTTCTCAGTTCAAGGATAAGGACGGATATAATTACTGGGAGTTCACCACAGCAGATTACCGTGGAGCAGCCATGGATATGAGCACAGATTTCTGGAAGGAAAACGGAGATTCTATCGGCGTTCTGAATTATGCGCTGGATAAGGATTCCATTATTGCAGGTGTTCTTGCAGGACAGGGAGAGCCGGCATACAGCCCGATCCAGAGAAACCCTCTCGGAACAGATAAGGAAGCCAATATCTACTCCTATGATTTGGATACCTTTGCAAAGAAGATGGAAGAGCTGGGATGGAAAAAAGGTGATGATGGGATCTATGAGAGAAACGGACAGAAATTCCACTTTACCATCCAGGTACGTGATTACGAAGAAGAGCGTGTGGATATTGCCAATGTCATGTCTGATATGCTGAAGCAGGCTGGTGTGGAAATGGAAGTAAAGCTTGTTACCAAATTTGACTGGGATGCAGGATACAATGGATTTCTTGCCGGCTATGCAACACAGTTTGACCCGGATATGGCATATGTAAACTTTGTAACCGACGCAAGTGGAAACAACATGCATTATTCCAATGCAGATGTGGATAAATATCTTGAGGAAGGCCGTCACGGTGAGACTGAGGAAGCCAGAAAAGAAGCATATAGTGAATTCGAAAAGGCATATGCCAAGGCACCTGGAATCCTTCTGGTTGCTTATCTTCAGGGAGATTATGTAGGCGTTTCCGGACTTGACGGACTGGATACCACACGTGTTCTGGGACATCATTCCGTAGGTGTTATGTGGAATATTGAAGACTGGACCATTACAAAATAAGGAAAAGATCATGCAGGAAACCGTTTTGGAATTAAAAAACTATTCGGTAAGCTTTGACACACCGGACGGCGAGGTACAGGCCGTCCGGAATGTTGATCTCACGGTAAAAAAAGGAGAGATACTTTGTATCGTAGGTGAGTCCGGATGTGGAAAAACTGTTATGTGCCGTAGCGTGATGAAGCTTCTGCCACCGAATGCACATGTAAAAAGCGGAGAGATCAGTCTCTGCGGAGAGAATATCACAGCCTATAAAAGAAAAAAAATGGAAAAGCTGTGCGGAAGTAAGGTAAGCATGGTGTTCCAGGATCCTATGCTGACGCTGAATCCGACGATCCCGGTTGGCAAACAGATCACAGAGGCTATTATCAAAAATCAGAAAGTATCCGGGGATGAGGCGAAAAAAAGAGCTGTGGAAATGCTGAAGCTGGTAGGGATTCCGGATGCAGAACAGCGCTATGGCCTGCAGCCTCATTTTTTTTCCGGAGGAATGCGTCAGCGTTGTGTGCTGGCTATTGCACTGGCCTGTGATCCGGAAATATTATTTGCCGATGAGGCGACTACAGCACTGGATGCAACTGTAGAAGCAAAGATTTTGGATCTGCTTCTTGAACTGAGAGAAAAAACAGGGATCAGTATTGTGTTCATATCTCATGATCTGGGAGCTGTTGCAAGGATCGCAGACAGAGTTGCAGTTATGTATGCAGGAAAGATCATTGAGATCGGGACAGCGGAAGAGGTTTATTATGATCCCCGGCATCCTTATACCTGGGGACTTCTGTCTTCTCTGCCTGTATTTGCAGGTGAAAAAGGGGATCTGAATCCGATCCCCGGAATGCCGCCCTCTCTTTTGGATCCTCCGCCGGGAGATGCGTTTGCCGTTCGGAATCCCCAGGCACTGGCAATCGATTATGAACAGACTCCTCCGATGTTTAAGGTCAGTGATACGCATTATGCAGCCACATGGCTTCTGGATGAAAGAGCTCCGAAAATAGAAAAGCCTTCCATTTTGAAGGACAGATTACAGGAAAACAGCGGCCGTAAACAGAAACCGGATAAAAAGGAAGCGTCATTTTTACAGAAAACAGAACAAAAACAGGCGCCTGTACTGATCGAAGCCAGAAATCTGAAGCAGCATTTCCGTATCCGTTCCGATTATACGATCCATGCAGTGGATGATGTTTCCTTCAGTATCCGGGAAGGTGAGATCATGGCACTGGTGGGAGAGACCGGCTGCGGAAAATCCACGACAGCCAGAACGCTTGCAGGAATCTACCGGCCTACAGGCGGGGAGATCTTTTATCAGGGAGCAAGAGTGCCGGATAAAAAGGATCCTTTCAGAATGCGGAAGAAAATGCAGACGGAGATCCAGATGATCTTTCAGGATTCGGGTGCTGCACTGAATCCCCGAATGAGCATACGGCAGATCATGCTGGAGCCTGTAAAGATCAGCCGCAGGATCCGTGACAGAGAAATGTTGGAGAACAGGCTTCGGGAAATCCTGAAGGAGACAGGACTGGATGAAAGCATTCTGTCGAAAAAGCCGGGAGAGCTTTCCGGCGGACAGAGACAGAGAGTTGCCATAGGAAGAAGCCTTCTCATGGAACCACGTCTTGTCATTGCAGATGAACCGATCGCATCGTTGGACATTTCTATCCAGGCACAGATCGTCATGCTTTTTAAAAAGCTTCAGCAGGAAAAAAGATTTTCGTTTCTTTTTATTGCCCATGATCTGTCCATGGTACGTTTTTTAAGTGATACAACCGGTGTGATGAAAAACGGAAAGCTGGTAGAAATGGCACCTACAAAAGAGCTTTTTGAAAATCCGCAGCATCCTTATACACAGTCCCTGCTTTCTGCGATCCATATTCCGGATCCGCTGGAAGAGAGAAAACGAAGGCTGATCGAGTATGAAGAGCCACAGTCTCTTGGAGAGGGCTGGAAAGAATTATCCGCATGTCACTGTGTGAGAATATAAGAACATGATGGAATACATGTGCATGACAAAATGGAATATGTAAAATCCCCCCGCCGGGGTTGTGGCAGAACAGCCGTGTTGTTAAACTTTTGTTATTCGAAATACTGAGAAACAAAGTGCGGAGAGGAAAATATGGGAAAATATATAATAAAACGGTTGCTGCAGCTGATCCCGGTCCTGATCGGGATCACATTTCTTTCTTTTGCCATGATGCGGCTTGCCGGTGGAGATGCAGTAACTTATATGTATGAAAATGCAGGCTCTGCAGTATCTCAGGAGGTCATTGATAATGCGAAGGCAGAATATGGCCTTGATAAACCATTCCTTGTACAATATGCTGCCTGGTTTGCGGGAATGGTAACCGGAGATATGGGAGAGAGCTATGTGTCTCACAGAGATGTCTATGAAACCTTTATTTCAAAGCTTCCGGCAACGATGATGCTGACTCTGTCATCGATCCTTCTTACAATTGTTCTTGCGATCCCGTTGGGAATCCTGTCAGCAGTAAAGCACAACAAATGGGTAGATTATCTGATAAGATTTTTAAGCTTTATCGGCAATTCCATGCCGAATTTTTTTGCTGCCATGGTCCTGATGTATTTTCTGTCCATCAGGCTGGGCGTTTTACCGGTAGTCACAAATACAGATCTCGGACAGAGTATCATTCTGCCGACACTGACACTGGCAATCTCCATGGCTGCAAAATATACCAGACAGGTGCGTGCCACGGTTCTGGAAGAACTGAATAAGGATTATGTGACCGGAGCCCGGGCAAGAGGGATCCGCAGTCGTGTGATCATCTGGAAGAGTGTAATGAAGGCTTCCATGCTGACGATCATCACACTGCTGGCTCTGTCCATCGGCAATCTTCTGGGAGGAACTGCCATTGTGGAAAATATCTTTATGTGGGATGGTGTCGGAAAACTGGCGGTAGATGCGATCACCATGCGTGACTATCCGATCATCCAGGCTTATGTGGCCTGGATGGCGGTTATTTATGTTCTGGTAAATCTGGTGACAGATATTATTTACCACTATCTGGATCCGAGAGTACGACTTGGAGGTGACAGAGCATGAGTGGAAAAAATAATATCACAGTCCGGAAGCAGAAGATCCGGAAAAATCATACAAAAGCAAAGCTTGTCTTTTTTCTTGTGCTTACAGCATTGCTTCTGTTTGTAGCGGCATTTGCAAAATATCTCTGTCCTTATGATCCTTATGCCCAGGATCTGGTACTTGCCCAGAAACCGCCGGGACCGGAGCATCTGCTCGGGACAGACCGTTATGGAAGAGATATGCTTTCCCGTGTGATTATAGGAAGTACGACCAGTATTTATGCAACGCTGCTCCTGGTTGCGGTGATCACGGTGGCGGGAACGGCTATTGGTATTTTCTGTGGCTGGAAGGGCGGCAAAGCCGATACTGTTCTGATGCGTATCTCCGATCTGTTCCTGGCTTTTCCGGGACTGGTATTTGCTCTGGCAGTAGCAGGTGTTCTGGGAGGCGGTATCCAGAATGCGATCATTGCCCTGGCAGTGATCAGCTGGCCGAAGTTTGCGAGACTTGCCAGAGGGCTTACTCTGACTCAGAAGGACTCTGCATATCTTATGGCGGCGAAGCTTTCCGGAAGCAGTACAGGAAAGCTTCTGCTCAAACATATCCTTCCCAATATCGCAGGCCCCATCCTTGTTACGTCAGTTCTTGATATCGGAACCATGATGATGGAGCTGGCAGGACTTTCCTTTCTCGGGCTTGGGGTAAAGCCTCCAATGGCAGAATGGGGAAGTATGATCAACGATGGAAGAAGTATGCTGCAGATTTCACCATGGATGGTACTTGCGCCGGGAATGGCGATTTTTATTACAGTAATGATCTTTAATCTTCTGGGAGATACGATCCGGGATTATATGGATCCGAAGGAACGAAACAGGAGAAGAGGATAACAGGCACTTATAAATAAACATAACAGAGAAAGTGAGAGCGGAGATTATGAAGAAAAAGATTCTGGCAGCAGTGCTTGCAGCGGCAATGGTCATGAGCATGACAGGCGTTTCGGCAGCAGCAAAAAGCAAAGAAAAGAGTGAAGGAACTACCTTTGTTTACGGAACTACCGGATATAGTGAAGAAATGGGAGATGCAGGATTAAACCCTCACGACAATTATTCCGGATGGAGCTGTCTTCGTTATGGCGTAGGAGAAACACTGTTTAAGTACAATGACAACATGGAGGTAGAGCCATGGCTTGCTACAGACTATGAATTTACAGACGATAATACAGTAAAGATCACCCTTCGTGATGGTGTGAAATTTTCCAGCGGAAGAACCATGGACGGAGAAGCGGTAAAGGAATGCCTGGAGGATCTGATCGCAAACCATGACCGTGCACCTTACGATATGAAGATCGATAAGATCGAAGCAGATGGAATGACAGTAACGATCCATACTTCCGAACCATGTCCGGCACTGATCAATTATCTCGGTGATCCATATGGTGCTATCATTGATATGGATTATGGCGTACAGGGAGAGGGCGGCTCTGCAAATGTGGCAGGAACAGGCCCTTATGTTGCAACAGAGGTATCCCCAACAGAGATCAAGCTGGTAAAAAATGAGGATTACTGGGGCGGAGATGTAAAGGTAGACAATGTTATCGTAAAATCCTTCTCAGACGGAAGTGCCCTGACTGCAGCATTACAGACAGGCGATATACAGGGAACCTATGGACTTCAGTATGACAACTATGCGCTTTTTGACGGAAATCCGGACTATCAGATCAGCTCTGTAGCAACAAGCCGATGTTTCTTCGGACAGTTTAATATGAAGTCTGAACTGATGCAGGATCAGAATGTGAGAAAAGCCATTGAGATGGGAATCGATAAGGACGGCTTCTGCAGTGTGATCATGGAAGGACGAGGTGTTCCGGCAGTGGGAGCCTTCCCAAGCAGCTTTTCCTATGGAAACGATGCAGTAAAGGCACCGTCCTATGATCCGGAAGAGGCGAAAAAGCTTCTGGAAGAATCCGGATGGACAGATACGGATGGAGATGGCTATGCAGATAAGGACGGAAAGAAGCTGTCCATCACATGGCTGACCTATCCAACCCGTCTGGAACAGCCTAAGCTTGCAGAATATGCACAGTCCACTTTAAAGGACATCGGAATTGAGGTCGATGTCAACAATACAGCAGACCATGCGACGTATGCAAAGAATGGAGAATTTGATGTATATGTAAGCTCGCTTACAACTGCACCTACCGGCGATCCGGAATATTTCTTCACAAGTACAGTTGTATCTGATGCTGCCAAAAATTATGGCAAATACAGCAATTCGGATCTTGATGATATCGTAGCGAAGCTGCATGAGACCTTTGATACAGATGAGAGAGGCAAGCTTGCTGTGGAAGCACAGCAGACCATTCTGGATGATGATGCGTATTTCTTTGTTTCTCATTTGAATATGGGACTTGTGTCAAAGTCAAATGTATCAGGGCTGACTGCTCACCCATGTGATTATTACGAGATCACGGCAGATCTGGAAGTGAAATAAGATGGAATCATTGTTGAAGCTTGAGCATGTGACGATCTGCTACAACGGAGAGCCGGTTGTACATGATGTGGATCTGGAACTAAATAAAGGGGAGATCCTGGGTGTGGTAGGTGAATCCGGAAGCGGAAAAAGTACCATTATCAAGGCAATCATGGGACTTCTGGGAAATGAAGGCATGGTGACAGAAGGGGATATCTGGTACAAAGGAAAAAATGTGGTGGATATGCCGGAAAAAGAATTACGCAGACTTCTGGGTCCTGAGATCGCCATGGTCTTTCAGGATTCAGGAGCAGCCCTTTGTCCCATCCGCACCGTAGGCGATCAGATCTATGAGAGTATGCGGGAGCATGAAAGGATCAGCCGTAAGGAATGTGCGGAGCGTGCCGTCCGGATGATGGCTAAGATTGGCCTCAAGGATGGGGAACGTGTTTTGCAAAGCTATCCCTTTGAATTGTCCGGCGGCATGAATCAGCGTGTGGGAATCTGTATTTCCATGCTGCAGAATCCGTCACTTCTTCTGGCAGATGAGCCTACTAGTGCCCTGGATGTAACCATACAGAAACAGGTAGTTGAGGAAATGCTGCTGATGCGTAAGGAATACGGAACAGCCATGATCGTTGTCACACACAACATCGGTGTGGTGGAAAAAATGGCAGATAAGGTTCTGGTACTGAAAAACGGAAAGGTGAGGGAATACGGAAAAACAGCTCAGGTTCTGACAGATCCGGAGGATCCCTATACAAAAGAGCTTATGAGTTCGGTACCTCGTCTGAAACGTACAGGTACCGGAAATGGAGGCAGATGATGACAGAAAATAAAAACATTCTGGAAGTACATCATTTGAAAAAAAGCTTCACCACCGGTAAAAAATCCTTCACGGCTGTAGAAGACATAAGCTTTTCTCTGAAAACGGGGGAAGTATTAGGAATCGTAGGGGAATCCGGCTCAGGAAAAAGCACTGTGGCGAAGATGATCACACATCTGACAGAACCCACCGCCGGAGAGATTTTTCTCATGGAAAAGGATATCACACATGCAAGGGGAAAAAATCTCCGGGAAATCTACCGGGAAATGCAGATGATTTTTCAGACACCGGCAGAATCCTTTGACCCCAGATGCACTCTTGGGGACGGAATCGGGGAAAGTCTCTGGAATATGGGGATAAGTAAGAAGGAAACCAGGAACCGTGTGGAAAAGCTTCTGCTTACCTGCGGACTGACTCCGGAATATGCAGATCGGTATCCCCATCAGGTCAGCGGAGGAGAGTGCCAGAGAGCGGCTATTGCCAGAGCTTTGGCTGTGGAACCCAGAGTGCTGATCTGTGATGAAGCAACCAGCGCCCTGGATGTGACTGTGCAGAAACAGATCATGGAGCTGCTTCAGAAGTTAAAAAAAGAAAACCAGCTGTCCTTTCTTTTTATCTGCCATGACCTGGCCCTTGTCCAGCTGTTCTGCGACCGGGTGATCGTGATGCATGACGGACATGTGGAAGAGGAAGGGACACCGGAAGAGATCATTGAGCATCCGAAGACAGAGTATACGGAGCAGCTGATCCGGTCAGTGCTGTGATAATGACAGATAAAAACAAAAGAACGAAGCCCTCAGTAGTGTGAAGACTGAGGGCTTTTTTGCAGGTTACACGTTGACGCATTTTCCCTCACCCGATATAATTAAAAAAGAATCGAAACCGGATGAAAACGGAATAAATATAGAGGAGACCACGAAAAATGGCAGAAAATTTACAGATCAGACTGGCAGATCCCGGTGAGGCGGATCGTCTGGCAGAGATCGAGGCAATCTGTTTTCCACCTGCGGAGGCAGCAAGTCATGAGGAAGTTGTGAAGCGTATGGGAGCATTCCCGGAGAATTTCGTTGTAGCAGTAAAGGATGAGCAGATCGTAGGCTTTATCAACGGAGGAACCACAGATAAACCAGTACTCCCGGATGAATTTTATCATGATATCACGCTTCACAGAAAGGACGGGGACATCCAGACGGTATTCGGACTGAATGTGATCCCGGAATACCGTCATCAGGGGATCGCCGGAGAGCTTGTGGAATATTTCAAGGAGCTTGCGAAAGAGCGCGGAAAAAAAGCTCTGATCCTTACCTGCAAGGAGCATATGATCCCATTCTATGAGAGCCACGGACTGAAGAAGCTGGGTGTGGCAGATTCCTGTCATGGCGGAGCAACCTGGTATGATATGCAGATCTGGTTCTGAGAAATGAAGACAGTAACAGAAGAAAAAAGAAGAGTCAGCTGCAAAAACGAAGGTCAGCTGAATAAGAAACCAGAGGAAAAATAAATGAGAATACGAATGTACAATGTGGGGTTCGGAGACTGTTTCTGTATCCGTGACAGAAAAAGCAGCCTGCTTGTGGATTTCGGGGCAGCCAACAGCAAGATCGAAGGGCGGCCACGGAGAGAGGTTTTTGATGTGATCATCTCAGATCTTACCACTATCCGCAAAAAAAATCTGCTTCTGACACATTTTCATCCGGACCATGTTTCCGGATTGCTTTATATGATGCGTTACCGAAGAGATGCCTACGAATTTGAAAAGATCTATCTTCCGGATGTATTTTCCAGTCCGGAAATGAAATACACACTGGCGCTTCTGCTCCTTGCGGATGTGACAAAAAAGGCCAGCCTTCCCGGAAGACGTGTCAGCCTTTTTGCCCTTGCAGAAGCTCTTTGCGCCAGAAGGGTAAAGATCGACCTTTTATCCAGAGGCTCAGAGTTTGAGGGAAAATATACAGCGCTCTGGCCGGATCTCAGGGAAGTCAGCCGGGAAACGGAGGGCGTATTTAATTCCCTGATCGAGAATCATGAAAATGCAATGACCGAGCTTGTGAACATTGCGGAGGAGGTACGTCAGCTGTTCCTGTCCATGACAGAGGAGATGCCGGAAGCAGAGCAGAAATCTGCTCCACTGTCTGAGGCATCTTTGGTGGAAGAGGATACAGAGGAATCCGAGCGCTCTTTGACAGGACAGACAGAGCCTGGTGGGGAAAACGAAGGATATACGCAGGAGAAGCTGGAGCTTATAATGGAAGATACAGGCGCAGCAGCTGAGGATACAGCAGAGGTTCCGGAAGAAGCCGAAAAAGAGAGAGCACGTCGCCTTAAACCGGAAAAGCTGGAAAAGAAATTCCGTGAATTACAGGCAACCGGAGAATTTCAGGCACTTCTGGAAAGTGCGGAAAAACAGGGGCATTTTCTGCGTCAGTTCCGCCACAAGATCAGTCTGGCATTTCAGAATACTGGCGACGGAGAGCTGAATCTTCTGTTTACCGGAGATGTACAGCCACAGTACATGAGGATGATCGCAGAAAACTATGATGGGAGGATTCCGCTTCATGAGCATTACTGGTGTATCAAGGTACCACATCATGGTACGGAATCCCATTTCTTTGATTTCAGCAGCTTCTCCCCGGAGAATATGATGATCCCCAACGGAGCCTACTACGACAACAGCAAGAAGAAATCCAAGAATCAGCGCACTTCCATGCAGTATGGCGGTTTATTTTATATTAATGACGCGCATATGTATTGTTCCAACTGTGACTGCTGTGACAGCTATGAGAACGGATGCTCCTGCAGGGAGTATGATGTGATATCACCATCGTATTATAAAGATATCTGATCATGTTACAGATGGATTTCTGTTGAGTTATATACGATCCGGTCATTCATGCAGACAAAGAAGACGGTAATTTCTTTGTCTGCGTTTTTGTTAAAAAGACAGGATGTACATGTGGACAGAGGAAAAGAGATACAGGAGGAAAAGTTTTGAAACAGATCGCAGACCTGCACATACATTCCAGATATTCCATGGCAACCAGCAAAGATGGCACGCCGGAGATGCTGGATCTCTGGGCGCGGAAAAAAGGGATTACACTCCTTGGAACCGGAGATATGACACATCCCATCTGGCGGCAGGAGTTGAAGGCGAAGCTGATCCCTGCAGAACAGGGACTGTTCCGGCTGAAAGAGGAATATGTTTTGCCGGAGGCAGCACGCTATCCGGGAAAAGCACCCAGGTTCGTACTGTCCGGTGAGATCAGTTCCATCTATAAAAAAGGCGGAAAAACCAGGAAGGTGCACAGCCTGATCCTGCTTCCGGGATTCGATGAGGCAGATGCTTTTGCCGCAAGGCTGGAAAAGATCGGAAATATCCATTCAGATGGACGTCCTATTTTGGGGCTGCCCTGTCATGATCTTCTGGAAATAATGCTGGAGGTCAGTGAGGAGGGTATCTATATCCCCGCGCATATCTGGACCCCACATTTTTCCCTGTTTGGAGCGAAGTCCGGATTTGATACCATAGAAGAATGCTTTGAAGAACTGACACCTTACATCCATGCCCTGGAGACAGGACTTTCTTCAGATCCGGCGATGAACTGGCAGATTTCGGCGCTGGATGGCTATCAGCTGGTGTCCCATTCGGATGCACATTCACCGTCGAAGCTGGGAAGGGAAGCGGACCTTCTGGATATAGAGCTTTCCTATCAGGGATTGTGGGATGCAGTGCAGAACGGAAAAGGTCTTGAAGGGACGATTGAATTTTTTCCGGAAGAAGGAAAATATCATTTTGACGGGCACCGGAAGTGCGGCGTGTGCTTGAGCCCGAAAGAAGCAGAAATGTATAACGGTATCTGCCCGGTCTGCGGAAAGAAGCTGACCATGGGTGTGGATCACCGGATCCTGCAGTTATCTGATCGTGACGAGAGTTCAGCGGTCATGCCGGAAAGCGGCCGCCCATATGAAAGCCTGATGCCGCTGCTGGAGGTGATCTCCGCATGTGTGGGATTTTCCACGGCAAGCAAAAAAGTTCAGGGACAGTACGAGGCGCTGCTTGAAAGACTGGGTGCGGAATTTACCATATTGAGAGAGGTTCCGCCGGAAGATATCCGAAAAGCCGGCGGAGAAGTTCTGGCGGAAGGCATCCGGCGGCTCCGTGCAGGAGAAGTGTTGCGGAAACCGGGATCTGACGGAGAATATGGAAAAATAGAATTGTTTTAAGCGAAGCAGGTAAGTCCTCTGCGGGATTGCGAATATCGGCTTGATCCAATTAAGAAAATTTCTGAAATGGTGTGAAAAGAAGCAGCTGTTAAATATTTATGTATTGTGAAGAGTATTGCCGGTCATAGCGTGAGCTGCAAAAGGTAAAAGGCGATAATGATAAAGGATTGGAGCAGGATAGAGATCATGAAAGAAAAAATCGGCATTATATCAGACACTCACGGTCTTTTGCGGCCGGAGGTACTGGAAATCTTAAAAGACTGCAAATACATTCTTCATGCCGGAGATGTCAATAAAGATGAGATCCTGGATGTACTGCGTTCCATGGGGAATCTCTATGTGGTCCGTGGAAATAATGATAAAGACTGGGCGGAAAATCTCCGCACCAGTCTAAGCTTTACCATTGGCGGCGTAAAATTTTTTATGGTTCATAACAAAAAAGACGTTGCGTGGGAGCTGGGGGACACACAGGTGGTCATCTTCGGGCATACTCACAAATATTTTGAGAAGATGATCGATGGCAGACTGTGGCTGAATCCGGGAAGCTGTGGAAGAAGCCGCTTTGGCGGAGAGGTTACCATGGCGGTGATGACTGTGGAGGATGGCAAATATCAGGTGGAAAAAATCATTTTGGCGGAAAATTCCAGGAAATGATCATAACCCTGTTTATAGATCCTTTTATGCAGAGCTGTTTCTGTAGATTACTGGAATACGCTGATGCATAAAAGGATTTTTTGTATTTTATTGGATACAATCCTTGTAATTTTGGATTTGTAGCGTATAATAAAAAAACGTTTAAAACAAAAGTGGTCTTACCACTTTTGAAAAATTCGTTTGAGCGCAGACTTTGAACGCAGCTGCGTTCATGAGTATGCAGTAAAGCAAAATGTGAATATGCGCTTTACATGAATCAGGAGGGATGCAACATGAAGCATGTGCAACAGTTCAGCATCATCCTGTTGATTTCCGTCATTGGAGAATTACTGAAAACCTTTCTTCCACTTCCGGTACCGGCCAGTGTCTATGGATTGATCATTATGCTGGTGGCTTTGCTCACAGGTATTCTGAAGCTGGATCAGGTCAAAGGTGCGGCAGATTTTCTGGTTGAGATCATGCCGGTGATGTTTGTGCCGGCTGGTGCGGGACTGATCACAGCCTGGAGTACTCTGAAACCGATCTGTGTACCGGTTCTCATCATGACGTTTATCAGCACGGTGATCGTAATGGTCGTAACAGGAAAAGTAACACAGGGAGTGATCCGTATGGGAAAGAGAGGAACTGAAAAATGATGGAATTCATAAAAAACTCCGCATTTTTCGGAGCAATGATAAGTCTGATCGCCTATGAGATCGGTCTGATCCTGAAAAAGAAGTTTAAAATGGCGATCTTTAATCCGCTTTTGATCTCGATCATCTGTGTTATTGGTGTTCTTTTGATCTTCCATATTGATTATGATGATTATAATGAAGGTGGAAAATATATCAGCTATCTGCTGACCCCGGCAACAGTCTGTCTGGCAGTGCCCCTTTATGAGCAGATCCATCTGCTGAAAAAAAATCTCAAGGCAGTGGCTGCCGGGATCTTTTCCGGAACGCTGGCCGGGCTTTGCAGCATTCTGCTTATGGCGAAATTGTTTGGCTTTGATCATCAGGAATATGTCACCATGCTTCCGAAGTCTATCACAACTGCTATCGGAATGGGTGTTTCCGAGGAGCTTGGCGGTATCGTGACCATCACCGTTGCTGTGATCATCATCACAGGAGTTCTGGGAAATATGATCGCAGAGGTTGTCTACAAGATCGCAAAGATCGAGGAGCCGATTGCAAGAGGTCTTGGACTTGGAACATCTGCCCATGCTATCGGAACAGCCAAAGCCATGGAGCTTGGCCCGGTAGAAGGAGCCATGAGCAGCCTTGCCATTGCCGTAGCCGGATTGCTTACGGTTATAGGTGCGTCTGTGTTTGCGGGAATGATGTAAAAGCAGATATCATAGGATTTCAAATGCCCTTTCAAAGTGTTACATTTTACAAGTCTGTCGTTTACGGCAGGCTTTTTTTGTGGATCTTAAAGACGAACATATTTTTGTATAAAATAAACAAATGTTCGGAAAAACCATATTTGTACCGTTTTATTGGACTAAAAATGAGCTATAATGCAAACATACAGAAAATATGTTTGGAAAATATGTTCGATAAATCGTGAGACGAACATAGGACAGGGAGGATGGATCTTATGTGGAATACAGAGAGCAGCAGGAAGGCAGTATTGGCAGAAGGAAGATATGTGGAAGCTGAGAACGGACATTGCGGCAGACAGAAGCTTTCCTCAGGAATGGCAATGGTACTGGGCGCACTTCTTACAATGGAGATCATGCTTGGCGGGGCGATGCTGTTTAATTTTGATTTCCGCGGAGCAGATATCGTTGCTGTTGTATTGTCATTCATGGTATTATATTTTGCAGTGGTAGCATCACTGACAGACAAGTAGCAGAACGGAGGAGAAAGGATGCCAAGGGTCTTTAACCAGAAGATTAAAATTTTATATCTGATGCGCATTTTTCTGGAGCAGACGGACGAAGAGCATCCGATGTCTGTGAAGGAGCTGATCGCCTATCTGAATAGTCTGGGGATCAGTGCAGAGCGTAAGACTGTCTATGATGATATTGAAACCCTGCGGAATTTTGGAATGGATATCCTGAACCGGCGGGAGCACCCGGCCGGTTTTTATCTTGCCAGTCGGGAATTTGAGCTTCCGGAGCTGAGACTTCTGGTGGATGCAGTACAGTCCTCCAGATGTATCACCAATGGGAAATCCCGACAGCTGATCAGGAAGCTGGAGAGCCTTGCCAGTGTTTATGAGTCCAGACAGCTGCGGCGACAGGGATTTGCAGAGAACCGTATCCGGACTATAAACGAGAATGTGTATTACAGTATTGATATGATCCAGCGTGCATTAACTGAGGACAGGCAGATTTCTTTTCAATATTGTGAATGGACTGTGGAGAAGAAGCTGCGTCCGGAGAATGAGGGAGAACGATATTCGGTCAGTCCCTGGGGACTTGTATGGCAGAATGAGGAATATTATCTGATCACTTACGACGAGAAGTGTGGAAGGGTTAAGCAGTATCAGGTAGATAAGCTCCAGCAGATCCGTATAGAGAAGGAGGTGCGACGCGGCAGAGAATTTTTTGAGAATTATGATATAGGGGAGCTGACATCCAGGACCTTCGGGATGTTTGGCGGCAGAGAAGTAACCATATGTCTGGAAGCACATAACCGCTTGGTCGGGGTGGTGCTGGATCGGTTTGGCAGAGATATTATGATACACAGGAAGGATCCTGAACATTTCAAAACACTGGTTCGTGTAAATATCAGTGACCAGTTCTTTGGCTGGATAGCCAGTCTTGGCCCGGATGCGGTGATCGCGTCACCGGATGAGGTTCGCGATAAGTACCGGGAATTTCTTGAGAAAAGTCTTTCTAATTACAAATGATAAATATATGATAAAGAAAATCTGTATATAATAAAGATTCAGGAAAATTCGCTCCTGAGTCTGCAGGTTTTCAACAGAAATAATATATAAAAAAATAAATGAAAACAGACAAAAATGAGAAAAATCATATAATAGCTGCATCTGAAATATAAAAATAATATAGATAGCATATATAAAAAAGATAATAGACATCGCGATGCTTAAGTGCTATAATGCTTTCGACTCTTAGGAGGGAATAAATTTTGCCATTTCAGGCAGATTACGGACGGTGAAGATATGACTGTAAAAGCAAGAATGCTGAAGCTTCTGGAGCAGCACGAGAATGAACTGATATCCGGAGAGGCGGCAGCAGCAGAACTAAACTGCACACGGGCAGCCATCTGGAAAGCTGTGAAATCCCTTCGTGAAGAGGGATATACCATAGAAGCTGGACCAAACAAAGGCTATGTGCTTCGAGGAGGCAGCCGTTTATCGGAAGAAGGAATACGGCTTTACCTCGATCATCCGGATGTCCCTGTAAAAATATACAGAGAACTGGATTCTACAAACCGGGCAGCCAAGGAGGCTGCATTTTCAGGAGAAGCAGGTCATGGTGCACTGATACTGGCGCGCAGACAGAAAAGCGGAAGAGGCCGAAGAGGCCGAAGTTTTTATTCTCCTGAAAATGCAGGACTTTATATGAGTATCGTTCTAAGACCTGACCGAACTCTGAAGGAAGGACTCCTGATCACTACAGCGGCGGCAACTGCAGTGTGCCGTGCAGTGAAGAAAATCTGCGGGATCGACCTTGGGATCAAATGGGTCAATGATCTGTATTTTCATAATAAGAAAGTGTGTGGGATACTGACAGAGGCTGTTACAGACTTTGAAAGCGGGAACATTGAGTTTGCAGTTGTAGGAATTGGTTTGAATCTGTATATGCCGGAAGATGGGTTTCCTGAAGATATACAGGAAACGGCTGGAGCATTATTTGAAAACAGGAATGACGCAGAGCATATAAACTGCAGTATTCTTGTGGCGGAGATCGTCAATCAGCTTCTCATGGAAGTGGAGACTCCGGGACTTTCCAGAGAATATACAGAAAATAATATCATTCCTGGAAACATGATCGTGATCACAGACGGACAGTGTACAAGGGAAGCTTATGCAGAATCCATAGCACCAGATGGAAGGCTTCTTGTGAGAGAACAGGATGGTTCAGAAACCCTGCTTTCTTATGGAGAAGTATCTGTACGCAGGAAGTCGGATCAAGGTTAATTGAAATGAATTGTATATTTTGTATAAAAAACAGATTCTTTTTTGTGCAAAACAGGCAAAAATAATATTGACATTCTGGAAATGCGGAGTAAAATAAAGTCAACTACAAGGCGTGGTCATACCAATTATAAAAAGATACGATCAGCGCCAAGAGAAAAGGAGGGAGAAAAACGGGAGATTTATCAAGTACACTGGCAGAAGAACTAAACAGTAAGACAGCCTTTACCATTCCGGCGTTTGGTGGAATACCAATTGCAGAATGCGTGGTAGTCACATGGGTCATCATGGCGGTTCTTGTGATTCTGTCTCTGATCTTAGTTCGGAATCTCAGTGTGGAAAATCCGGGTAAGAAGCAGCTGCTTCTGGAGACCGGGGTAAGTTTTCTTCAGGATTTCTTCATGGGTATCCTTGGAGAAGAAGGCAAACAGTATGTGCCTTATTTGATGTCAACCGTAATTTACATCGGAATAGCCAATATCGCAGGCGTATTTGGTTTTACACCACCAACGAAGGACATGAATGTTACCATTGCGCTGGCGCTGATGAGCATTATTCTGATCGAGTATGCAGGCTTTCATAAAAGGGGACTGAAGGGTTTCCTGAAAAGCTTTGCGGAGCCGGTTCCGATCATGCTTCCGATCAACATTCTGGAAATAGCGATCAGACCTACATCTCTCTGCATGCGGTTGTTCGGTAATGTTCTGGGAAGCTTCGTAGTTATGAAGCTGCTGGAGTTTGTTTGTCCGGCCATTCTTCCCATACCATTCAGCCTGTATTTTGATTTCTTCGACGGATTCATACAGGCGTATGTATTTGTATTCTTAACATCCTTGTTCATTAAGGAAGCAATTGAGTAGTGAAGCGGAAGATCCGCTTGATCTAAAAATGAAAAAAATTGTATTTTACAGGAGGAAAAAACTATGTTAATCGCAATTGGTGCAGCTATCGCAGTTCTTACAGGTATTGGAGCAGGTGTTGGTATCGGTCTTGCAACATCTAAAGCAGTAGAAGCTATCGCAAGACAGCCAGAGGCAGAGAGCAAGATCAGTAAAGCGCTTCTTCTTGGATGTGCTCTTGCAGAGGCAACAGCTATTTACGGTTTCGTAATCGGTCTTCTGATCATCATCATGCTTGGCTAATAGGTAAAGACGAGATACTAATTCAGGATTAAGAGAGGCAGGTGGACCAGGTGATTAAAATTGATATCAACCTTGTCTTTACTATTATAAACCTGATCGTTCTTTATCTTTTAATGAAGAAGTTCCTTTTCGGCCCGATCATTGGTGTTATGGAGAAGAGAAAAGCTATGATCGATGAGCAGTTTGCTTCAGCAGAGAAGACAACCACTGAAGCAAACCAGCTGAAAGGACAGTATGAGGATGCACTGAAATCTGCGAAGGAGGAATCCTTCAGTATTGTAGAGCAGGCTAAGGACGAGGCAAAAGTACAGGCAGACAGCATCGTGAAGAGAGCTAATGATCAGGCTGGTCAGATTCTTGAGAAAGCAAGAAGAGATATCAGCACTGAGCAGGAAGCTGCTATGAAAGCGATGGAAGGCAAAGTGGCTGAGCTGGCAATGGATGCAGCATCCAGAATCATGGGAAAAAAGAACGACGAAGCACAGGATATGTCCCTATATGACCAGTTTTTAGAAGGAGCAGGTGATCCTCATGACAGAGACGTCCATTAATTATGCAAAAGCATTATACGGTCTTTCTGTCCCGGGGGAGGCAATCTGCGAAACAGGAAGGATTTTTAAGAATACACCTGAGATAGGTAAGATGCTTGAAAATCCACTTGTTTCCCTCAAAGAAAAAGAACAGGTAATAGAGCGGGTTTTTCCGCAGGAAATGAAGAGTTTTCTTAAAGTAACGTGTAAGTATCAGAAGATTGACAGAATCGGAGAGATCCTTGAAGCTTATGATGCTTACAGCCGGGAACAGAAAGGAATTCTCAAGGCAGAGCTTCTTTATGTAACACGTCCTGCCGAAGAGCAGGAAAATAAGATGAAGGAGTTTCTCCGTAGCCAGTTTTCTGCCAGAGAAGTGGAACTTACCCTTACAGAGGATAAAAGCCTTGTAGGTGGATTTGTTCTCAGGGCAGGAGATCGTGAGTACGACTGGAGCCTCATCGGACGTTATAAGAAACTGAAACAGAAATTAACCCGGAGGTGAAATTGAATTGGGTGCAATAAATCCAGATGAAATCATTTCGATTCTCAAGGAAGAAATAAAGAACTATGACGAAATCAGCAAGGACCAGGAAGTAGGCACTGTCATCTCCGTGGGAGATGGTATCGCAACTGTTTATGGCATCGATCATGCCATGTACGGTGAGGTCGTGACCTTCGAGAATGGTCTGAAAGGTATGGTACAGGATGTCCGTGCCAACAGCATGGGATGTATTCTTTTCGGAAAGGATACAGGAATCAAGGAAGGCACCAAGGTTGCCAGAACTGGCAAGCAGGCAGGTATTCCGGTAGGGGATAAATTTATCGGAAGAATCGTGAACGCACTTGGTGAGCCTATTGATGGAAAGGGAGAGATCCAGGCAGAGGAATACCGCCCGATCGAGAACCCGGCTCCTGGAATCATCGACCGTAAGTCTGTAACTGTACCTCTGGAAACAGGAATCCTTTCCATTGATTCCATGTTCCCGATCGGCCGTGGACAGCGAGAGCTGATCATCGGCGACAGACAGACAGGTAAAACATCCATCGCAACCGATACGATCATCAACCAGAAAGGTAAGGATGTGATCTGTATCTATGTTGCTATCGGACAGAAAGCTTCTACCGTTGCAAAGGTAGTTTCCAATCTTGAAAAATACGGTGCAATGGAGTATACAACCGTATTCTCCGCAACAGCCAGCGACTGTGCACCGCTTCAGTATATTGCTCCTTATGCTGGTACTGCTCTTGCAGAGTATTTCATGTATCAGGGTAAAGACGTACTGATCGTATATGATGATCTTTCCAAGCATGCAGTGGCATATCGTGCATTGTCACTTCTGCTTGAGCGTTCTCCGGGACGTGAGGCATATCCTGGTGACGTATTCTATCTTCATTCCAGACTTCTGGAGCGTTCCAGCCGTCTGAGTGAAGAGGCAGGCGGCGGATCCATTACGGCACTTCCGATCATCGAGACACAGGCCGGTGATGTATCTGCATACATTCCTACAAACGTAATTTCCATCACAGATGGTCAGATCTTCCTGGAAAGTGATCTGTTCTTCTCAGGTATGCGTCCGGCAGTCAATGTTGGTCTTTCCGTATCCCGTGTTGGTGGTGCTGCACAGACCAAGGCTATGAAGAAAGCTTCCGGTAGTGTACGTATCGACCTGGCACAGTACAGAGAGATGGAAGTGTTCACCCAGTTCAGTTCAGATCTGGATGAGGCTACAACTGCACAGCTGAAATACGGAAGCTGTCTGATGGAGCTTCTGAAACAGCCGCTCTGCAGCCCGTTAAGTCTTCATCAGCAGGTAATTACTCTCTGCGTTGCGACTCACAAGCTGATGGTAGATGTAGAAAAGAAAGAGATCAAGAAATATCAGAAGGATCTTCTGGAGTACTTTGATAATGTATATCCTGAGATCGGCAAAGAGATCGAGACTACAAAGCAGCTCTCTGATGAGCTTGTAGAGAAAATCGTAAAGGCGGCAGAAGAATTCAGAGATAAGAGCAGGTAGGTGTTGATATGGCAAATGCAAAAGAAATACAGACTCGTATGAAAAGCATTCAGGACACCATGAAGATCACCAATGCGATGTACATGATTTCTTCTTCCAAGATGCAGAAGGCCAAGAAGATCCTGCAGGATACGGAACCATATTTCTATAATATGCAGGCTGCCATTGCCAGGATCCTCCGTCATATGCCGGACATTCAGCATCCTTTCTTCAGTGAGCGTCATCTTGTTCCGAAGGATGAAAGAAAGGTAGGTACCATTGTCATTACAGGTGATAAAGGTATGGCTGGTGCATACAATCATAATGTACAGAAAATGACAGAAGATTTCATGGAAGAGGTACCGGGACATCACAAGCTGTATGTCCTTGGTATGGTAGGGCGTCAGTATTTCGGCAAGAGAGATGTGGATATGGACGGCGGTTTTCATTATACCGTGCAGAAGCCGACTATGCACAGAGCACGCCTTATCACGGAAGAGATCGTACGGGCATTTCTTGAAAGAGAGCTGGATGAAATTCACATTGTCTATACACAGATGCTGAATGCGATGGCAATGGAAAATGTGAATATGCAGCTTTTACCGCTGAAAAAGGCTGATTTTAAGGTGGGTCAGATCCCGGCAGATATTTATCAGGAGGAGATCGTGTTATCTCCGTCTGCAGATGTGCTTCTGGATACTATGATCCCCAACTACCTTACAGGTGTGATCTATGGATGTCTTGTAGAGGCATATGCCAGTGAGAACAGTGCGAGAATGACAGCAATGCAGTCCTCTACAGATAGTGCGAAGGCGATGCTGAAGGATCTTTCCATTCAGTATAATCGTGCACGTCAGGCTGCGATCACCCAGGAGATCACTGAGGTTATCAGCGGTGCTAAAGCACAAAAAAGGAAGTGATGACTATGAATAAAGGTAAGATCGTACAGGTTATGGGACCTGTTGTAGACGTTGTTTTTGAAGACGGACAGCTTCCGGATATCAAGGATGCCCTTGAAGTCGAGAACAACGGTAAGAGATGCGTTATGGAGGTGTCCCAGCACCTTGGAAATAATATCGTACGCTGCATCATGCTGGGAGCCAGCGAGGGCCTGCAGCGAGACAGAGAAGTAACAGCTACCGGAAGCGGTATCAAGGTTCCGGTTGGAGATAAAACACTTGGTCGTCTGTTCAACGTTCTTGGAGATACCGTAGATGGCGGTGATTCTCTGGACGGTGAAGAGCATTGGGTCATCCATCGTGATCCGCCTTCATTTGAGGAGCAGAAACCGGCAGTTGAGATCCTGGAAACAGGTATCAAGGTTATTGATCTTCTTGCTCCATATGCAAAAGGTGGTAAGATCGGTCTGTTCGGTGGTGCCGGTGTTGGTAAGACAGTCCTTATCCAGGAGCTGATCCAGAATATCGCTACCGAGCATGGTGGATATTCTATTTTCACCGGTGTCGGTGAGCGTTCCCGTGAGGGTAATGACCTTTGGACAGAGATGAAGGAATCCGGTGTTCTTGAAAAGACAGCCTTAGTGTTCGGACAGATGAACGAGCCGCCTGGAGCACGTATGCGTGTTGCTGAGACAGGACTTACCATGGCAGAGTATTTCCGTGATCAGGAGCACAGAGATGTACTTCTTTTCATTGATAATATCTTCCGTTTTGTACAGGCAGGATCTGAGGTTTCCGCTCTGCTTGGACGTATGCCGTCCGCAGTAGGATATCAGCCTACACTGGCAACTGAGATGGGTGAGCTTCAGGAGAGGATCGCATCTACCAAGGAAGGTTCTGTTACATCTGTACAGGCAGTATATGTACCGGCCGATGACTTAACTGACCCGGCTCCGGCAACAACATTTGCCCATCTGGATGCAACAACCGTTCTTTCGCGTAAGATCGTTGAGCAGGGTATTTATCCGGCCGTAGATCCGCTTGAGTCTACTTCCCGTATCCTGGAGGCAGATATTGTTGGTGAGGAACATTACGAGGTTGCACGTAGAGTACAGGAGATCCTTCAGAAATATAAAGAACTTCAGGACATCATTGCTATTCTTGGTATGGAGGAGCTCTCAGAGGAAGATAAGCAGACAGTATTCCGTGCAAGAAAGATCCAGAAGTTCCTTTCCCAGCCGTTCCATGTAGCTGAGAACTTCACCGGTATCAAAGGTAAATATGTACCTCTGAAAGAGACGATCCGCGGATTTAAGGCGATCATTGACGGTGAGATGGATGATTATCCGGAGAACGCATTCTTTAATGTTGGAACCATTGATGATGTAATTGCAAAAGCAAAAGCCGAGGAGAACCGGCAGTAAGGAGCAGCTATGAGTGAGACATTTGGCCTGGAAATATATGCCAGCAATAAACTGGCTTATGCAGGACGTGCTCAGAAGCTTATTATCCCGGCAGTGGATGGTGAGCAGGGATTTCTTGCCCATCATGCGAATGTTGTAGCTGCCATCATTCCCGGTGAGATGCGTTTTGAGGATGCTGACGGTAATGAGTATGTGTTTGCTGTGAGCAGCGGATTTGTTGAGATGATCAATAACCGTGCCAAGCTGTTCTGCCTCAGCGTAGAGAGTCCGGACGAGATTGATATCCGCCGTGCTCAGGAAGCAAAGGAACGTGCAGAAGAGCAGCTTCGTCAGAAACAGAGCATCCAGGAGTATCATATGAACCAGATGGCACTTGCGAGAGCGATGACACGTCTTAAAGTAACACATAAGCAGTAAATTTAAATCATATAAAAAGATCCATTGTCAGGAAACTGGCAGTGGATCTTTTTTTTCTCTGTTATTTTGTGGATGAAGCAGGATCAGATTCGGTATTTTCCGGATCAGCAATGGAAGAAGTTTCAGAAGCTGTATCTTTGTCTGAGTTATCAGAAGTATGAACAGGCTTTTCTGTCAGCTGCTGATATGGACGATAGGGTTCCCAGTAATGTTCATCTTTTGTTTCGGTTTCCTGTTTCAGTTTCTTTTTCTGCTGAGTAAGAAGATAAATACCTGCAGCAATGATACCTGCAGCAATGACGATCTGCGGAAGGCTGTTGCAGATATTGTATACATAGTCGGCCATATTATTCGGTACAATGAAGTACAGAAGACTTGTGAAACGACTCCACAGGATACAGATACCAAACAGGATCAGAATCCATGCAGCTGCACTCTGATGCTTTTGTAAGAATTTTCCCATATCACCGGAAAACTGATCCATGTGAAGAATGTAATTATCCTCTACAGAGTAGAATTCTTCTTCTGACAGGGATTTCAGATTATGGACATTAAAAAAACTATAGAACCATATCACCGGGAGAAACATGGCCAGCCATCCAAGACCGGTTATGGATGCCAGTGCGATCGATCCCCAGAACAGTAGCATAATGCTAAGTCCCTGTTTTTTAAATCCCATGTACATTTCCCCGGCACCGGGGATCAGGGAAAAGATAAATACCCAGAAACCATGTTTTTGTTTTTTCATAAATTTACTTGCCTCCGTTTATAATTTTATTCGTAAGATCGTTCAGATTATTACTGATCTTCTGAGAATGTTCACTGAGCTGGGAACCTACCTGCATGGAAAGCTGGTTTAGGCCGGAACCAATGTCAAGGGATGAAGAAATCTTAACTTTTGTTTCCGGTGAAGGATGAAGAGCCGTAAAATCTGTCTGAGATACAGAAAAAAGCATGATCAGCGCAACACCCATGCCTACGGCAGTCCGTAAGCCTGCACAGAGAAGCTTCATCCAATAAGCAGTTTCATGTATTTTTCTGGAAGCCTGAACTTCCGGAGAAGCTGCTTTTTTCAGAATTTCATCCTGCAGATAGGATGGAGCATACTCAGAAGCGGCATCCTCATTCTGAAGAAGTTCATCCAGACAGAAGTCACATTGCTCCATATGCTCCAGAAAATGGATCATTTCATCCGTATTCATGGTTCCGTCCTGGAATTTCTGTAATTCATCCTGTGGTATGTGCATCTAATCACTCCTTTCCAGCAGTGCTTTCAGCATAGATCTGGACCGGTAGATCTGCGTCTGGACTGTTTTGATATTTTTATTCTGCGCTTTTGCAATTTCTGCGGCGGTTTTTTCTTCGCAGAAATGCTCAAGGGCAACCTCCCTGTAGGGGCTTTTCAGCGCTGCACATAAATGCCGGATCCGATCCTTGAAATCTTTGTCCAGAAATGCCTCCTCCGGGGAAAACTCTTTATCATGGAGCTGTTCAAAATAGGTGTCCTCTGTGGGAATGGTACGTCTGCCAGCTGCTTTCAGATGATCCAGACATTTTCTGACTGCGATCTTGCTGAGCCAGGCTTTTTCGTAGGTGCCATCAAAACGGGAGAGATTTTTGTAGGCGGAAAGAAAAACATCCTGTGTCAGATCCTCGGCGTCAAAGGGATTGCCCACCGATTTCAGACAAATGGAAAATATTAAGTTTTGGTATGTATGTATCAGATATTCCAGATATTCTTCCCGTGTAATGCAATCAGCTCCCTTCTCTTCCCGCTTCATTTATTATAACGCGGAACCTGAAGGAAAGCCTTCAGCTTTTATAGAAAAATATGTAAATCATTGGATAAATGCCGTTTTTATATAGCGGGGAGAGAAAATTTGGTCTATACTATAAGTCGTCAAAGCAGAGATGCAGAAAGGATGAGACAAATGACAGAGACGAAACGTTTATATTATGAAGATGTATATAAAAAAGAATTTACAGCCAAAGTCCTGGAGTGCAGAGAAGCAAAAAAAGGTTTTCATATCATTCTGGATGAGAGCGCTTTTTACCCGGAGGGCGGTGGACAGCCAAGCGATACCGGATATCTCAACGATGTGAAAGTAAAGGAAGTGCATGAAAAAGAGGGAGAACTTCTTCATTATACAGATCAGCCGATGGAAGCCGGAACAGAAGTACAGGGACGCATCGATTGGGCAAGAAGATTTGATCTGATGCAGCAGCATTCCGGTGAGCATATGGTGAGCGGACTGATCCATGAGGCTTACGGATATGATAATGTAGGCTTTCATATGGGAAGCGATACCATTACCATAGATCTGAATGGCCCGTTGGATGAGGCGCAGCTTGCTGAGATCGAGCGGAAAACAAACCAAAAGATATGGGAAGATACGCAGATAAAGATCATATATCCTACAGCTGAGGAACTGGAAAAGATCGATTATCGAAGCAAAAAAGAGCTCACCGGTCAGGTGCGGATCGTAGAATTTCCAGGGGTGGATATCTGTGCATGCTGCGGAACTCATGTGACACATACCGGAGAGATCGGAATGGTGAAACTTCTTTCCGTGGAAAAATTTCGTGAAGGTGTCCGTATTGAGATGATCTGCGGAAAACGTGTGCTGGATTATCTGAACATGGTCAATGACCAGAACCACCAGATTTCTGTAAAACTTTCCGCAAAAATGGATAAGACTGCGCAGGCAGTGGAACGCCTTCAGGAAGAGAATTTCCGACTGAAAGGACAGGTTGGGCAGCTGGTAGACGACATGTGCCGGAAAGAGGCAGAGCGTTATGCAGGAAGCGGAAGCGTTCTCATCTTTATGGATGGAATGGATGCAGACAGTGTGCGGAAGCTTGCAGACGCCGTGACACAGACCTGCCAGGGCTGCTGTGCGGTATTTTCCGGAAATGCAGACGGAAGCTACAAGTATGCAATGGGTGAAAAAGACGGCGATCTCCGTCAGTTTACAAAAGAGATGAATGCGAAATTAAACGGACGCGGAGGCGGAAAGCCGTTCTTTGTACAGGGGTCGGTGCAGGCATCTGAGAAAGAGATCCGAAACTTTTTTGAGCAGTGATGAAAATGTTTGGGGAATGTCATGCACATATATTTCTCAATGGCTATGATTACCGGAAAGCCGTTGAGACACAGAAAAACGGGCCCCGGGATGCACTGATCCGTGCTCATTTTGAGGAATACCGGAAAAGAGGAATCCATTTTGTGAGAGACGGAGGAGATCATTACGGTGTGTCAAAACGGGCTGCCAGACTGGCCCCGGAATATGAAATTGACTATCGCACACCGGTTTTTGCCATTTATAAAGAGGGGCATTACGGGAAGATCGTTGGAAAAAGCTTTTCAGACATGAAGGAATATCACAGAAGAGTTCTGGAAGCTGCCGCTGAAGGTGCGGATTTTATCAAGATCATGACTACAGGGCTTCTGGATTTTGCAGATCACGGGAAAATTACGGGAACGCCGCTTTCAGCAACGGATGTGAAAGAAATGGTACATATTGCTCATGAAGAGGGATTTGCCGTGATGAGCCATACAAATGGATGCTATGGCGTACAGGCAGCAGTGGAGGCTGGTGTTGACAGTATTGAGCATGGGAACTATATGGATGATGAGACGATTTCCATGCTGGCAGACAGCGAAAGCGTGTGGGTTCCGACACTTGTAACTGTGCGGAATCTTAAAGGCTGCGGCAGATTTGAAGATACGATCCTTGCATCTATTATAAAGACGGGCGAGCAGAATCTGAAGAAAGCTTTTGAAAAGAAGGTTCATGTGGCAGTAGGAAGCGATGCCGGTGCATATCAGGTTCTTCACGGCCAGGGTGTACAGGATGAAAGCAGAGCTTTTTTTGATATACTGGGTGATACGCAGGCAGTACGAAGCTGGATGGAAGATGGAGAAAAAAGGATCCGTACCATCTTCTGTCACGGGTCTTCGAATTTAATACAGGTATAAATATTGGAGGTGCGTGATTTCGCAGGGTTGAAAGTAACCCGGAGATCGGCACCTTCTTCCATTCCGCTTGAGGAAAGGTCCGGAACGTTTTCACGGCTGCAGAGGATCTTTACGCCGTCGTATGTCTGGAGCAGCACGGTATTGGCGGTTGTGCCCAAGATCGTGCCGGTTACAGTAGAAGTAATGTTGCGTACTGAAAGTATGTCCGGATCCTCCCCGGTGATTCCACGAATCTTCATGCCGCTGGTGGATTCACCATTAAATTTACCGGTATAGATAATGTTTACATAAGATCCCGGAGCCATTCCTCCTTTGAAATATACAGGGGCGGAGGAAAGTGAAACTGTCAGTTCCGATCCTGTGGCCTGCGGGATGACAGTCATTGTGCTGGTGCTGACACTTACGATCTTTGCACGGAGATGCTGCTCTTTTTTCTTCGGTTCAGGGGAAGGAGTAGGAGTTGCAGCAGGTACCTTCAGTGGATCCGTATCGGAGACACTGATCACTTTTGTGAAACTGCCGTCATACTGCTTGTCACCCACGAGGGTTTCGTTGATGAATTTACCGCGAAAATGGACATAGACCCACTTGCCGGCCTTGATGCCTTTTTTGTAGTATTGTCTGACACCGGTGACAGGGAAGGTTACGGTATTTCCCTTTTCTGTAACTATCACAAGGGCATTGGATGTGAGTGATTTCACTTTGCTCTTTAAAGTGCGGTCCTCCAGAGGAGTTTCATTATGATATTTGTCGGTTATTTTGATGGGGGAAATGGTGCTGATATCCGTTCCGGAAAGCTGTCCCTGGTAGATCACACTGACCTGATCACTGGATACAACGCCGTATTTGCATTCAAGCCTTGTCTGGGAAACATCAAATACATAGGTTTCTCCATTGCTGGAAATCGTCAGGTGTGTACCGTCAAAATCCAGCAGTGTGCCGGTAAGCTCATCTATATAAACACGTTCTTCCGTGGAAGGCTCCTGATCTTCCTGTTCTGTGGAATCTGAAGCAGTAACGTCTGAAATTTTATCCTGAAGAGAAATAATATGATCATCGATCTGATCATTGCTGCAGCCTCCCACAAAAAGGGAAAGGCCGAGAATCATACATGCAGCAGACAGTTTTTTCATTTGTGTCCTCCGACCCGGGATAACGGTCAGTCCTGTTTATCTGTAAGATCATGGGTTTCCGACGCCGGTATAAAGTCAAAGATCTGGCGGAAAGAATCCCATTGCTCACGGCTGTCGATTCCATGGTTGATCAGACCCGTGCATTCAGTACAGGCATTGGTATCCAGATAATTATCGTAATAAATATGATAGGGATTTTGGGTGTTTTTTTCCTGCGAATCGTTCATCGGATCAGTCTCCTTATTGATTGATAAGGATCAGTATATGAAGGCAGGAAAGATTTTATACATATTAAGGGTATTATAGCAAAAAGATTTTTTGATTTCTACAGGGATTTACGGAAAATCCATGCATTTACTGAAAACGTGTTCCTACAGGCTGAACACGGAACCAGTAGGTATAGGAATACTGAAATCCAAGAGAGCTGTAAAGCTTTTCTGCGGAAGTATTGTTTTTTACCACCTGAAGATAAGCGTGGCTGGCGCCTCTTTTTTTGCCCTCATTGAGAAGACCGGTACAGATCTGACGGGCATATCCTCTGCGGCGATAATCTTCACGCACATGAATGGCATAGATACCGATGTAGTCGCGATCCAGGATTCCAAGACCTGTGGCAATGATCTCGCCGTTTTTTGTTATGGAAGCGCAGACAGTTTCCTTAAGAATGGCACGGTACATGGAAGGAACGACGCTTCGATGAATCGGATTTGTAGTTCTTTTCAAGTCAAAAAGGCTGTGAATCCAGAAATCCGGAATTTCATTGGAAAAAAGCACATCGGTGACAGGAGCATCCAGAACGGCATTGTCCAGGTCTACAGTCATAACATTTGTTATGTGCTGAACGGAATAGCCCCTGTTTTCCAGCATATAGTCAAAATCCGGGGATACAAGGGGGCTGATCTTAAAGATCGCAGGAGTTCCCAGACGCTTATAGACCTGTTCGCAGTAGGGGATTTTTTCGCGCCATGGAAGTGTGGAGGTTCCGAACTGTTCCACACTGTTGGTCCTGTGCGTATAGAAATAAGAAAAACGTAAGATCCATCCGTCATAAAGTTCCATTTTATGGGAAGGCCATGCGTTCAGTGACATATCTTCGATTTTTTTGATCGTTGTTTCCATAGTATTACCTTTCTGATATGATCAATTTATAAAGTTTATCTGCCAGGATCTGATGCCCCTGTGGTGTGAGATGGATACCGTCAGAAGTTATTGATGCAGGCCCGGACCGTGCAGCTTCCTGATCCAGATCGTTCTGCAGCGGGAGAAAAACGGCTCCATGATCCTGACTGATCTTTTTAATATGCACGGACATCTGTGAAAGAAGGGGAGCCCAGGAAGCGTAGCAGCGTGGCCATGGAAAAACAATTCCTTCTTTCTGTTATACCGGGCGGATAATTATCCGCAGTCGATTATTTTCGTATTGGTGCTTTGATAGTAGCACTTACACCAGCAGTGGTCAAGCGTACGAAATACCGGAAAATGGGTAAAAAACGAATAAACGTGAAAAACATGAAAATTTTTTTAAAAAATTAAAAAAAGTACTTGCATTTTGAAAGAAAGTGTTATATACTAACGAAGTCGGTTGAGGGAAACAACAAAAAACGAAATCAAACGACAGAAACAAAAGAATATGGCCAGTTGGTCAAGGGGCTAAGACGCCGCCCTCTCACGGCGGAAACACGGGTTCGATTCCCGTACTGGCTATTAACTGAAAGCAATCAGAACATGTTTCTGGTTGCTTTTTTGTTTATGATCACAAATGGGGATTTTGGGAGGTTTTACTATGATCATTGATAATGTGTATGTTTTTACACCGGACAAAGCATTTGTAAAAGGCGGGATTATCCTGGATGGGGATAAGATCCGACAGGTTTATGAAGAAAAGGATGCGCCGCAGCTTAACGGGGATGTTCTGGACGGAAAAGGCTGCTACGCCATTCCGGGACTGATCGATCTGCATTTTCATGGATGCAAAGGAGATGATTTCTGCGACGGAGACAAGGCTGCGATCGGAAGGATCGCGGAATATGAGGCATCGGTAGGAGTTACAGCGATTGCACCGGCTACTATGACTTTACCGGTAGAGGAACTGGAGCAGATCCTCCATACAGCTGCAGAATATAAAAAAGAAACAAAGGACTGCCGTAAGGCGGATTTTCTGGGGATCAATATGGAAGGGCCTTTTATCAGCCCGGCGAAAAAAGGGGCACAGGACGCGAGGAATATCCTGCCATGTAATGTGGAAATCTGTGACCGTTTTTTAAAGGCCTCGGAAGGTCTGGTAAAATTTATAGGGATTGCACCTGAAGAAAGTGAGCATGCAGCAGAATTTATCCGGGAAGTTCATGAAAGGGTCAATGTTTCTCTGGCACATACCAATGCAGATTACGATACAGCAATGGAAGCATGCAGAGCAGGGGCAAACCATGCAGTCCATCTGTATAACGCAATGCCTGCGTTTACGCATCGTGCACCAGGTGTCGTAGGGGCTGTTTTTGATAATAAGGATGTTATGGCAGAGATCATCTGTGACGGGATCCATATCCATCCGTCTGTTGTTCGAGCTACCTTTCAGATGATGGGAGCTGACAGGATGATCCTGATCAGCGACAGTATGAGAGCTACCGGTATGCCGGACGGCCAGTATACACTGGGCGGACTGGATGTTAAGGTTGTGGGAAGACTTGCCACGCTGGTATCTGACGGTGCGATCGCAGGATCTGCCACAAATCTGATGGATTGTATGCGTACAGTTGTTAAAAAGATGGATCTTCCGCTGGAAACAGCCGTGGCCTGCGCGACTATAAATCCGGCCAGAAGCCTTGGGGTGGAAGAACAGTACGGATCTCTGGAAGCAGGTAAAAAAGCTCATGTGGTACTGCTGGATCGTGATCTGGAACTGAAAGCAGTGATCAAGGACGGAGTAAAGATCCGATAAGCTCATAGAAGATAAAGCGATAAAAAATAAAAAGATAAAAAGAATTTCAGGAGCAGATGACAGCAAAATTCGTGTCAGAATTTGTCGAACGAAAATGCTGGACAAAATGCTCCTGAAATTCTATAATTAATTTCACCAGAGATCTTCTGGTATCGATCACCGCCAGGTCAGGCGGGAAATCCCATTTTTATCATAACTGAATAAACATATATTTTAAGAAGGAAAGGGGGCGTGTATGTTTCTTTATGGAGAATTATCCGTGGTGATATCTGCGATGGCGGTCTGGATGGATTTTAAAGATGCATCTGTAGACAATGGATGGATCCTTTTTTCTTTTATGATCGGTTTCCTGATCCAGATCACAGAAAACGGGCCGAAAGGTGGAGTGATCTTTCTGGCAGGAGTGGCCGTGCCGGTGCTTCTTTTGGGAATCCTTTTCATATTCCATATGATCGGCGCCGGAGATATCAAGCTTCTGTGCGCACTTGGCGGGATCATGGGGCCGCGGACAGTTATGGAATGTATTGTTTATTCTCTGCTTGCAGGTGCAGGCATTTCTCTGGCAATTCTTATTTCTACAGGCGGTATCCGCCGACGATTCCTTTATTTATATCAGTATATGAATGAGTTTTACTGTACCGGTGAGATACGTCCTTATTACAGAAAGGGGATGAGCTTTCCGGAGAACTTTCATTTTACGGTACCCATATTTTTGAGTGCGGTGCTTTATGCAGGAGGTGTGTATTGAAGAAAAACATATTTGCAGTCTGTGATCTGGAGGTGGATTATGCTTTCAATTTTATGGATTATCTGAACCAGAAAAAGAATCTTCCGTTTGAGATCCAGGCATTTACCACGGCGGAAAGTCTCATTGCCTACGGAAAAGAAAATCATATTGAGTTGCTGCTGATTTCCGATAAAGCAATGCGAAAAGAAGTCCGTGACCTTGGTATCGGAAAGATCATCATTCTTTCAGAGGGTGTGCATCCTCCGGAGCTGGATCAGTATTCAAGTGTGTATAAATATCAATCTTCCTCAGATGTGATAAGGGAGGTGATGGCCTGCTATGGAGAAGAGAAGTCTCTTGATCCGGTAACTTTTCCTGTGTTGAAAAAGACAATGGAGATCATCGGTGTTTTTTCTCCTCTTGGCAGATGTCTGAAGACATCCTTTGCACTTGCGTTGGGACAGATACTGGCGAAAGAACGTGCCGTTCTTTATCTGAATCTGGAATCCTATTCTGGTTTTGAAGAACTTCTTGGGAAAAAATTTCCGGCTAATCTGAGTGATCTGTTTTATTATGTTCGCCAGGGAAATGAAAACCTGATTCATAGAATGAACGGAATGATCCAGACAGTAAACAATCTGGATTTTATACCGCCTGTAAGAACACCTTCAGATATCCGGACCGTGGACTGGGAAGACTGGGAGCGGCTGTTGCAGGAGATCGTACTTCACAGTTCCTATGAAGTGCTGATCCTGGATATGGGAGAAAATGGAGATGAGGATTTCCGGCTTCTGGAAATGTGCAGAAAAATCTATATGCCGGTTTTGAATGACACACTTTCTGTCTGTAAGGTGACACAATTCGAAAATCTTCTGCGTATCTGGAATAAAGAAAAGATCCTGGAAAAAACAGAAAAGGTGCATCTGCCCTTTCATATGGATAGGATCTCTTCTGACGCTTACGTAGAACAGCTGGTCTGGAGTGAACTGGGAGATTATATCCGTGAGCTTTTGAGAAAGGAGCGGTCATGAACAGAGAAAAATTCCGGGAAATGTATGATCTGCTCATGGAACAGCTGGATGTTTCCAGAGAGCTGTCCGATGATGAGATCCTGGGGGTGATCGATGAACTGATATTAACTCAGGCAAGGGAACTGTTTCTTTCACTGAAGGAGAAAGTAGAGCTCAGACAGGAGCTGTTCTGTTCTGTGCGCAAGCTGGATGTTCTGCAGGAACTGATCGATGATGAAAGTGTTACGGAGATCATGGTAAATGGTCCGGATCATATTTTTGTGGAACGTGGAGGAAAACTGACCAGATGGAATAAGGTCTTCACGTCAGAAGAGAAGCTGGAGGATGTGATCCAGCAGATCGTAGGGCGCTGTAACCGGGTTGTCAACGAGTCCATGCCCATTGTAGATGCAAGGCTGGAAAACGGAGCACGTGTGAATGCAGTGGTTTATCCGGTTGCTCTGAATGGTCCGATCCTGACGATCCGTCGTTTTCCGGATGATCCTATCACAATGGAAAAACTGATCGCTTTTGGAAGCATCACCGAAGAATGTGCACAGTTTTTAAAAAAACTTGTTCAGGCAAGATATTCTATTGTGATCGGTGGAGGTACAGGCAGTGGAAAAACAACATTCCTTGGAGCTGTTACAGAATATATTCCAAAAGATGAGCGCCTGATCACCATTGAAGATAATGCGGAGCTTAAGATCCGGGGAATTGATAACCTGGTATGTCTGGAGGCAAAAATGGCCAATATGGCGGGCGCGGTGTCAGTAACGATCCGAGATCTGATCCGGTCAGCCCTTCGAATGAGACCGGATAGGATAATTGTAGGGGAAGTCCGTGGAGGAGAGGCAGTGGATATGCTGCAGAGCCTTATATGTACTATATAATAATTATATATATAACGTATATAAGGATGGAAAATATAGATTAGAGGGAGAGACATAGGAACGATATGAACATTAAGTATAGGTTATTGTGTAAAAGGTTAATAGAGGAACGGAAGAGAGTAGGTATCATTCAATATTATAATGTACTGTTCATAATGGAGTTAGTGTCAGATAAAGACATATGGTCTTTAGAACAGTGGGTGAATGGTATAAATAACATATATATGAAAGATATACATAATTGGTGTAGAACACATTTTGTTAAATATCACACTGTATTTGTTTACAGGAAAGAGTATCCGGTAAAAGCAAATATTTGGAATGGGCATTCATATATAAGGTGGCGGATGGAGCGGATGATGAATTTGGGATAAGATAACATAGTGATTGCATGAAAGAGAGCCTTAAAGCATGGTGTTCTTTTGAAAGTATGGATAGAATAAAGGCTGAAGGCTCTGCGCTATTCGTTTGGCAGAGCCTGAGTATTCTCTTGATCCGTAGAAAATAAATCTAACTGACCTTCTGGAGTGGAACTTTGACCGGATTCATCTTCAGTTGATGGTTCTCTTTTTTTGGGTGTTTTATGAGTGTATAATTTCTCAAAAGGAAGTGAATACTTGGATTTTTTATTGTATTCT